>Ga0209119_1000695_pt1 | contig 34155 bp, 28 predicted proteins | sample COG_03_FD_184747 | JGI IMG/M metagenome (GOLD analysis project Ga0209119, IMG submission 184747) | Pelagic Microbial community sample from North Sea - COGITO 998_met_03 (SPAdes) (version 2) | ecosystem: Environmental > Aquatic > Marine > Neritic zone/Coastal water | place: Helgoland, sampling...
ACTAGGAAAATTAGCACCAAAAAAGTATGCAGAAATTAATTTTAATGGAGCTAGCTCCATTAAAATTAAAAACAATAAATTTGATGAGAATAGAAATTTAAACAGTCCTAATTAGGGGAAGCCTACAATTGAAGGAAAACACAAACCTCTTGGATCTAAAGAGGACTTTTTAAACATTAATGCTATTGAAACGCATCATCCAAAACACAGAAAAGCAGAAAATGAAAATCTTCCTTTAAAGCAGTTTATCTATTGCGATAGCTGTAAACTACCACTAACCGGGTATCTTGTTAAGAAAAAAGAACTCTACTACTACAAATGTAGAACTAAAGGGTGCTCTTGCAACAAATCTGCTAAAGCAATTCACACTACCTTTACTGAGGATTTAAAAACCTATAAATTAGATCCTAAATACAAAGATATTGTAAAAGAAGTGATGACCTATACTTATGATAACATCACAAAAGAGTTAAGAACCCAAAAGAAGTCCATTAAGAAAACAATTACAGAGCTCAACACTAAAATAGACTCCATTGAAGAGCGATATGCCCTTGGAGAATTAGACAGCACTATTTACAAAAAGTTTAAAGACAAGTATGAGACTCAAAAAGACAAACTACAGTTAAAAATTGAAAATCCATCACTTAGTAGTTCGAACCTTGAATTGGCCATTGATAAAGCCCTTACTTTATCCGAATCTCTTGAGAAGATCTGGGTTGATGGAGATTTAAAACAACGACAAAAACTGCAACATTTAGTCTTTCCATCCGGATTGGGTTACGACAAGTCAAATGACCAAGTTCGAACCCCAAAAGTGAACGCTATTTTTGGCTCTATTCCGATTTTATCGAAGGAAATCTCAAACATAAAAAAAGGAGAACCAATTCCTGTGAATCAATTCTCCGATTTGGTGACCCAGAAGGGATTAGCTGCGCTGATCCCACAAAGCTCCGCTTTGAAAATAGTACAAACAAAAAAACGCTCAAGCAAGCTTGGCGTTTTTTCTTATTGTACTATTTATTCGTGACCCAAACTTTTGAAAGTTCGAACTTTATAATTGGAATATCAATGATATAAACACCAAAAATTTTAAGCTAAGTTTATACACCATAACCTAATTGTTTTTTGATAATTTATCTTCATATTCAGATGGGGTATAACCAGTAATATTCTTAAAAATCTTATAAAAATTAGATGGAGAGTTAAACCCACATTTTTTTGCGATATAATCTAATTTTAGGCGATCTTCAGATTCTAAATACTTGATAGCCTCTTGAACTCTAATTTCATTTTTCAATTTCATAAAACTTAATCCATTATACTTTAAATATAACCTAATGTGATATTTATTCTCGTTAATTTCATTAGCAAAAACATCAAAATTGGTGTCAGGGTGTATTAATAAATCTCGATTCTTCTTCATGTTATTTATTTTTGCTTCAATATTTATATAAGTGCTTTTAGGGATTAAATTTTTATCAACTTCTCTTAAGTAAAAAGGAGAATTTTGAATATAGGAACTCTTAAATTTTTTATAACTAAATAACAGTTCAGGATATTTAATAATTTCAAATATTAGTCCTACGAATAGAATTAAATCTAAATAAATAATTATATTTAGAAATGTGGTTTGGTATACACCACCAACAAGTATTACAATAATGTGAATAAAGTAAATAATAGTTAGTGAGATGAATATTGTTGTAATTTTTTTTAGTGAAATTAATTGAACTTTATTATGAGGAGGCGTGGTCTTAATTTTTAATTGTATTAATCTTAAACTTATTGTGCAATAGGTAATAAAATGTAACATTCGAAAAACATAATTAAATTTAGGGAAAAAAAACATATTGATATTAATGTGTTCTTGAATTTCTGGATTGGTATATATCTCTTGTACTAAATTTACTTTTTCTGTCCATGGCACTAAGAAATAAGGAATAATGGATATTAAATAAATTAGTGATGGTATGAAGTGAAGTAGATCAATTTTCCTTACTCCATTAATTATTTTTAATTTAATCAAAATAAATAGATAGAAACAGGGACCTATTATTAGATATAAAGGGGTAAAATGATTATATAAAATCGCAGCTATAAAACTTGAATGATTTGAATTTGTAAAGTAATGAGCCATCACATATGTGGATAGACCAAGAATTGTTATGTTAAATAACGATACAGCTTGATTTTTTCTGTTTCTTAAAATCAGAATAAAACTAAACAAAAAGGGAACTATTATAATTAAGTACACATTCCAAAATTAGTCCTTTTTTTTAAAAAACTACTCCTTTTTTTTTAAATAAGACAATTAAAAACTATTAAATCTATGGCAATTTGAATTGTTTAATCATTTTTGCAAAAAAATAAATAAAAAAATGAATAAGTTTACAATTATCCTGTCATTAATTAGCGTTTTCATACATGCACAAGTACCTCAGATTGATAGTTTTTCGCCAGCTGTTGCCGAAGTTGGTGAACAAATTAATATCTACGGTAGTGGGTTTGACACCACACCTAGTAACAACATTGTTTATTTTGGTGGAGTTAAAGCATTGGTAAATACGGCTTCTCAAACTCAACTAACAGTGACAATTCCAGTTGGCGTGTATGCTTCAAGAATTCAACTAACTAATATTGTAACCAATTTAGTAGTAATGTCTGGATCCAGATTTATCCCAAAGTATGACTTATCTTCAGCTTTAGTAGCGGGTTCTTATTCTGACAATTCTTTTACTGTTGGAAGCCTTGAGAGAGATCATGGTGAAACATTTGCTATTTCTGATATTAATGGAGATGGAAATCCAGATATTCTTTTTCAAGATCTTGTTGGTTCAACTCGAAAACTAAACTATTTACTTAACAACACTTCTCAAAATCAGCAGCCTTCATCAACTCAGATTAACTCTGTTGTTGAGATGAGTTCTTGGGCAGGAAGCTCATATGGTGGTGGACCAATAGCTGTTTCAGATTTTAATGCCGATGGAGAATTAGATATCCTTTGTGGTTCTGTTGGATATAATGGCACAAAAATGCTATTAAATCTTACAGGAGGAGTTTCACCTGAACAACAAACATACGCTCCTTCATCTTACCAAGCTGGTGTTCGTCCCATTGATTTTGAGAACGACGGTGACATTGACTTAATTTCAACATATTTTTCTTCTAACAATTTTTACGAACAAGTTAACAACACTGTTGGAGGTTCTAATACTGTATCTTTTAATGCTACAGCTACCAGCTTTAACTCTGCATCAACAGGGACTGCAATTGCAGATCTTGATGGTAATGGGTATTCTGACATACTTATTTCGACAGGTTCCAACTTATTTATTCGGCCACTTTCAGACACGGGTTATTTAACCGAAGTTGTATTATCTTCTGTTAATGGCAACGATATTGCATTAGCTGACTTTGATGGTAACGGATTAGAAGACATAGTTGTTGATTATTCAAGCGGAATATACGTTTACAAAAACACTTCAACACCAGGAGCTGTTAGTTTCACTGGCCCGATTGACATATCGAGTGGTTTGAGTGGAGTTTCTGCTCTTGACATTGTTGATATTAATAACGACAACCTTCCTGATATTATCGCATCTACTTCAAGTCGCATCTACATTTATGAAAATACTTCCACAATTGGATTACATTCATTTAACGCTGGGGTTCAAGTATCAACTAATTCACAATCAGCTTATGATTTGAAAGTGGTTGACATAAATAACGATGGTGTTCCAGAAATAATTACTGGAGGAAGTTCAATTAGAATACAAAATTTTACGGCACAACCAGAAGTGACTATTGTTCAAAATATATCAGCTTTTGAAACATGTCAATCCCTAAGCAGTACATCACAAAATTTTACTGTTTCAGGCGAAAACCTAACAGCAGACATAAGCATAAATGCCCCTTCAGGATATGAAGTATCGACAGATAATTCAACCTTTAGCCCTTCATTAACATTGTCACAATCCTCTGGAACAGTTGCTGAAACAACTATTTATGTGCGTTTAACTGGAGCAAGTACGGGTGACTTTAACTCAAATATTTCAATAACAAGCCCAGATGCTACTAGTGTTGATATTGCACTTACTGGTACAGTTTATGAATCTCCTGTTATTAGTGGAAATAGTTCTATTGAATACAATACTACAGCAACATTTACAGCGACAACTACACCAAGTGCACCAGCGCCATGGTCTTCATCAAATACATCTGTTGGTACCATTACAGATTCTGGTGAGTTTTCTGCCTTGACTTTGGGCACTACAACTATTAGTTTTGAAAACTCAAACGGATGTATTGATACTTTAGAAATTACCGTCGTGGATACAACCGCTCCAGTTATTACACAAACAGGCGCTACTGTAACGCTTGAAGTTGGGGCTACATACAACGAGCAAGGCGCTACAGCAACTGATAACTACGATTCATCTGTAACTGTAACTATTGGTGGCGATACGGTGGATACAAACACTGTCGGTACATACACTGTAACTTACAACGCTACTGATGCGGCTGGAAATAATGCTACTGAAGTTACAAGAACTGTTAACGTCGTGGATAGTTTATCAGTTAATGAAGTTGATGAGGTTAAACTGAGTATTTTTCCAAATCCAACATCAAACTATTGGATAATAAAAGCCAAAAATGAGATTAAATCTATCTCATTGTACGATTTTTCAGGAAGAAAAATATTGCAGAAAAGACCTTTAACTAAAAGCGTAGAGATAAATGCACAGTCACTTCCAAGTGGAGTCTACTTATTGAGTGTAAATAAAACAAATACTTTTAGGTTAATAAAATTATAAATATTATTACAGTACAACCAAGAGAATAATTAGAGAGGATAAAAAAGGCTGTAAACTTAAATTGTTTACAGCCTTTTTTATTTAATATATTATTACGGGATTATAAAACAACTATAAGATATAATGATAATTACATGTCACTTGGCAGATAATTAATTACTGATTATTGTAATTTTAATTCAAACTGGTATCCAGAATAACTATAAAGAACCAAGCTAATAAAATTAGATCGTCATGAATTGAGTTAATTATGAAGCTTAAAAAATATCCCCAAAAATAATTTATTATTCTTGAGGATAATTTGTGACCCAAGCATACAGTAGTTCAGACTTTTTGAGTGGAATTAGTGATATATACTCAAAAAAAATATTCCCAGAAATAAAAAATTATTTTTGGGAATATTCTGTGACCCAGAAGGGATTCGAACCCCCAACCGTCAGAGCCGAAATCTGATATTCTATCCAGTTGAACTACTGGGCCATTATGTTTAAGACAACTTAGCTTTCACTAAGGTTGATATTGTTTTGCCATCGGTTTTGCCGGCGAGCGTTTTGCTTACCACCCCCATCACACGCCCCATGTCTTTCATTCCAGAAGCGCCTAAAGATGCAATGGTGTCTACCACAACTTTTTCAACTTCAGAAACGTCTAGCATTTGTGGTAAAAACTGACTGATTACCTCAACTTCTGCCAATTCAGGCTCTGCCAAATCTAAACGATTTTGCTCTGTAAATATCGCAGCGCTGTCTTTTCGTTGTTTTACTAATTTTTGCAATAATTTAAACTCATCTTCTTCATTCATCTCCGCATCAGCACCACTAGTGCGGGCTAATAAAATAGCGGACTTGATAGACCTTAACGCAGTAAGGGCTACGGTATCCTTGGATTTCATAGCGGCTTTTAGCGCGGTCATTACGGAATCTTGTAAGCTCATAAGATTGACTTTTAATTAAGGTGCAAATATAACAAAAACAAAATCTCTTATTCTTAAAAATTAAAAAAACCTGACAAATGAATTCATCTGTCAGGTTTTGAAATTTAATATCGAGTATTATTAATCGACGTTATCATGTAAATATGAATTATTAGATCGTAATTGAACCTCTTCATTATCGTCTAGCCCTATGGTTGTTCTAGAAGACTGCACATCCGAAGAGTGGGCGGCATCATTCAAATTCACACCCTGGCGCTTGTAAGCTGGTTCTTTTTCAATGTCTTCAATTTTAGACGTATTGAATTTATAATTAAAAGCCTTCATTTTTTGACGTCTTTCATCCGCTCTTTCTCGAAGCGATATAGAAATTGGACTGTCATAAGGATCTATAGTTTCTTCTGGTTCTGATGTTACAGTACGTTCTTTGACCGTCACCTTGGTGAACGTCATTTCTTCATCTACATCGACTTCAGCTTTTTGTTTTTCACTTTCGTATTTTTTTTCTGTTTGCTCTAAAACAATATGATCATCTAAAACATAACGCGTCTCCCCTGCTTCGTTAGCTTCTGTGACTGGGATTAACTCAATGTAATCATTTACTTCAATATTATTCACAGCTGTATCTTCTAAAGTAAACACTTCCACTTCATCAGATTCTGATAGAGTTGATTTATTAGAAATTGGCATATCAAACGTTAGCATCGTTTGGTCTTCTTGAGCAGCTTCAAAGTCATCTTCTGTAGCGTGCAAAGTAGTAACTTCGTTTATAATAAAATCATCTTCAGGGACTTCTGAGTTCACCTCTTCGTAAACAACTTCCAGATTTTTGATGACCTCTGATGTTGGAATTAATCCCGTATCACTAAAACTTTCAACAACAGAATTGACAACTACCTCTTCGTTACTTTCAACATGGTCTTCTTCTAGTCTGTGAATCACTGTCTTTTCACTTACTGTTTCAACAGTTTTGGAAAGTGTTTTTAGTGGGCTAACTGGCATTAAATCATGCTCCATTTTTTGTTCATCTTCTAGCGCATGAACTACTTTTTTAACCTCTGTATTGGTGATGTCATTTTGTTGATCAACATCAAAACCTGTGGCAATAATGGTCACAGAAATAGCTTCCCCTAAACCGTCATCTTCTCCAACACCCATAATGATATTGGCTCCATAACCAGCCTCAGCTTGGATATGATCGTTTATTTCGCCTATTTCATCAATCGTAATTTCTTGAGTACCAGAAACGATGAGCAGTAATACGTTTTTGGCTCCCGTAATTTTATTATCATTGAGCAGTGGTGAGTCTAGAGCATTTGTAATTGCTTCTTGCGCTCTGTTTTGTCCAGAAGCAGAAGACGACCCCATAATGGCAGTACCACTATTACTCAATACCGTTTTAGCATCTCGTAAATCAATATTTTGCAAGTAGTGATGGGTAATAACTTCAGCAATCCCGCGTGCAGCAGTAGAAAGAACTTCATCGGCTTTAGAGAAACCAGCTTTAAACCCTAAATTACCGTAAACGTCTCTTAACTTATTATTATTTATAATGACTAAGGAGTCGACCGTTTTTCGAAACTTTTCAATCCCTTTATGGGCCTGAGCATTTCTTATTTTTCCTTCAAACTCAAAAGGCATCGTCACAATTCCAACAGTCAAGATGTCCATTTCTTTTGCCATCTTAGCAATAATGGGGGCTGCACCTGTTCCAGTACCGCCTCCCATACCAGCCGTGATAAACACCATTTTGGTATTCGACGATAACATGGTACGAATATCTTCTAGACTTTCAACCGCAGACTGCTCCCCGATTTCCGGGTTAGCACCGGCGCCTAAACCTTCGGTCAGGTGCACCCCAAGTTGAATTTTATTGGGAACACCACTGTTGTTTAAGGCTTGTGAATCGGTATTACAGATCACAAAATCAACCCCTTTGATTCCTTGCTTAAACATGTGGTTGATCGCATTACTTCCGCCGCCGCCAACTCCAATCACCTTGATGATGTTAGATTGGTTTTTTGGTAAATCGAAGGTGATTCCAAAATTATTATTGCTGCTCATATACTTAATTTTACTGGTTATAAATTTTATTCTGCGTTGTCTAAAAAGTCTTTAACTCTTTCGGTTAGTTTATCTAAAAAGCTTCGATTGTCACGAGGCAATTCAGTAGGCTTAGGAACAATTGGCTCATCGTCGATCTCCACTTCTTCTTCAGGAGATTCAATAATTCGTTTTTCTTGTCGCAACAAGCTATCCATTACCAATCCAACCGCAGTAGCGTACATCGGACTTGTAATATCACTATCACTATCGCCTGCCAAATGTTCGTTGGGATAACCTACTCTAGTATCCATTCCTGTGATATATTCTACTAATTGTTTCAAGTGTTTCAGCTGACTTCCACCACCTGTTAATACGATCCCAGCGATGAGTTTTTTCTTTTGCTCTTCGTGACCATAATTTTTAATCTCAACATAAACTTGCTCAATAATTTCTACGACTCGGGCATGTATTATTTTTGATAAGTTTTTAAGCGTAATTTCTTTAGGGTCGCGTCCTCTTAAGCCTGGAATTGATACGATTTCATTTTCCTTGTTTTCGCCAGGCCAGGCCGATCCAAATTTTATTTTTAATAGTTCTGCTTGTTTTTCAATAATGGAACAGCCTTCTTTGATGTCTTCTGTAATGACATTTCCTCCAAAAGGAATCACAGCCGTATGTCGAATGATGCCATCTTTAAAAACGGCTAAATCTGTGGTACCACCTCCGATATCTATCAAGGCAACTCCTGCTTCTTTTTCTTCTTGACTAAGCACTGCGTTTGCCGATGCCAATGGCTCTAGTGTGATGCCATCTAAATCCAAACCAGCAGTTTGAACACAACGCCCAATGTTTCGAATAGAGGACACCTGACCAACTACAACATGAAAATTAGCTTCCAAACGTTCGCCATACATCCCGATAGGTTCTTTAATCTCTGCTTGTCCATCGACTTTATAATCTTGAGGTAGAACATGAATAATTTCTTCTCCAGGAAGCATGACTAGTTTATGAACTTGATTGATAAGACGGTCAATATCTTCTTCATCAATTACCAACTCAGAGTTTTCTCTGGTGATATAATCGCTGTGCTGTAGACTACGAATATGCTGTCCAGCAATCCCAACAGTCACCTCTCCAATTTTAAGCCCTGAATTGGCTTCTGATTCCAAAACAGCTTGTTGGATGGACTGAATGGTTTGTGTAATATTATTTACAACGCCTCTATGAACACCTAAACTTTTAGACTTTCCAATGCCAAGTATTTCTAACTTGTCATATTCATTTTTGCGACCTATCATAGCCACAATTTTTGTGGTACCGATATCTAATCCTACTGAGATTTTTTGAGCTTCCATACAATTATTTTTTTGTGCAAACAACTTGATTTTTAAACTGTAAATTCACGCTTTTGTAAACATCTAACATAGTATCTTTTTTTGCTTTTTGATAAAATGCTTTAAATTTTTTAATTTTATTATTTAAGTCTTCTAGGTTCCCTACTAAAACCTCGAAATCTAATGCTCTCATTTTTAAACGTATTTCACTGTTTTTAGTTTGATGAATTTCAGTAACATAGGTTTTCAAAAATGGATCTTTATCTATTTTTAAAGCCATTTTGTAAACCCCTTTCAAATGCTCTTTTTCTACAATTCCCGTCACCAATGGAACACGAGCACTGTGTTGTGGAGACAAAGGCATCCAAAAACCATCTTCATCGATATAATATATTGACTTAGAATTGACTCTTGCAATCGGGCGCCGCTGTTCTATTTTTGCCCTAACCACACCGTTTACAGTGAGATACACTTGAGCCGACTTTATCATGTCATCGGACTCCAATGAAATCTCCATCTCCTTCAAATCTAAATTATCTTTAGGTAAAATATACAGTTGTTCTTGATTTTGTATTAACAATTTATCAACCATCTCAGTTGTAATATAAACGTTCTCATTTCCTGTAAACTGAACGACTACTTTGGACACCAATCGACTGTTATTTTTATAAGACGAAAAAGCATACAAAAACACAACCAACCCTAGCAACAATACGCTCTTTATAAAATTCCAGTTAATACGCATATCTTAATTTTTCTTTTAGTTCTGAAACCTCTAGACCTATATCTCCTGCTCCAAGAGTCATAAATACTGGGTATTCTAAGTTTTTTATTTCACTCACAATTTCAGATTTAGAAATTAATTTTTTTGTGGGACTGTTAATTTTTCCTAGCAACCAACTCGATGTAACTCCTGAAATGGGAAGCTCTCGTGCTGGATAAATTTCTAATAAGAACACTGCATCAAACTGAGACAAGCTATCAGCAAACGCATCTGCAAAATCTTTAGTTCTACTAAACAAATGAGGCTGAAATACAACCGCTATTTTTTTCGTTGGATACATCTCTCTAACTGCTTGATGCACCGCATTAATTTCTATAGGATGATGCGCATAATCATCTATAAACACAAATTCCTCTGTTTTTATTTGATAAGTGAAACGTCTTTTAACTCCTTTATACGATTCTAAAGCGCTTTTTAAAACGTCTTTAGCACAACCAAACTCAAGTGCCATTGCCATCGCAGCGACCGCATTGGCTACATTATGTGTGCCCGGTAGATGAAATATGATATTTTCAATTAAGTCTGTGGGTGTTTGGAGATCAAACTGATAAGCACCTTTCTCAACCCTAAGATTTAAGGCAGCGTAATCCGCTTCTTCATTTACCCCGTAAGTAATCCCTTTTAAAGGCAATCCTTTTCGAATGAATAATTTTCCAGATGGTTTAATTTTTTTTGTAAACGCTTTGAATGTTTCAACTAATTCGGCTTCAGAATTATAAATATCTAAATGATCTGCATCCATTGATGTGATACATGCAAAGTCTGGACTAAGTGTTAGAAACGAACGATCAAACTCATCCGCTTCAACGACCGAAATATCAGTCCCTTTTTGGATAAGATTTGATTGATAATTTTCTGAAATACCGCCAACAAACGCCGTGAGGTTCTCATTGCACTCATACAACAAATGCCCTAAAATACTACTCGTTGTCGTCTTTCCGTGTGTACCCGCTACCGCCAAACACTGGGTGTGCTCAGTGACAAGACCTAGTACTTTGGAGCGCTTTAAAACCTGAAAATTATGGGTTCTAAAATACTGCAAAATTGGGTTAGACTCTGAAATCGCTGGCGTAAACACAATAAGGGTCGTCTTTGAATTCAAGAAACACTTATCGATTTGACTGAGCATAGTTTCAAATTGAATTCCCACCCCTAATTCCACTAAAGAATCCGTAATCAAGGTTGCTACTTTATCATACCCACCAACGGCTTTACCATCGGCTATAAAGTATTTTGCAAGCGCACTCATGCCAACACCGCCGATGCCTATAAAATATACGTTATGAATGGTCTTTAAATTCATATGTTTAATAGCTTTTCAACTTCATCAACAATGGATTGTGTTGCTTCTTTTAATGCTAATTTTTTAATATTTGTTGACAACAATAGTTGTTTTGAGTTGGAGGCGATGAGCTCAGAAAACTGCATCTCAAAATTGGAATCTAAATCTTGTTCTCGTATCAATAGCGCGGCCTGTTTCTCTGATACAGCTAAGGCATTTTTGGTCTGATGGTCTTCCGATACATTTGGAGAAGGAATAAAGATAACTGGCTTTCCAACGACACAAAGTTCAGAAACAGAACTCGCACCAGCCCTAGAAATTACAATATCAGCCGCTGCATACGCAAGATCCATTCGATTTAAAAAGCTGTGAACTTGTACAGTATCACTCGAACTATAGTTACTATAATCTTTAGCATACAGTTTTCCACATTGCCAAATGAGCTGAATCCCTAAGTCTTTAAAATATTCTAACTCAGATTCTACCAATTGATTTATGCGACGCGCTCCTAAACTACCGCCTAATATCAAAAGTGTTTTTTTAGCAGGATCTAAATTGAAAAACGACCTAGCTTCTTCTGATTTATGATCCAAATTCAATACATCTTGTCGTACAGGATTTCCCGTTACTATTAGTTTTTCTTTTGGGAAAAAACGCTCTAAACCTTCGTATGCTACACAAATTTTGGTTACTTTTTTGGATAGTAATTTATTAGTAATTCCTGGAAATGAATTTTGTTCTTGAATTAGCGTTGGCAGGCCTTTCATGGTCGCAACTTGCAATAAAGGTCCACTCGCAAAACCACCAGTACCTATGACAACATTTGGTTTAAATCTGTTTATAATCGCCATCGAGCTAAATAAACTCACTACTAATTTAATAGGAAACAGTAGGTTTTTAAAGGTTAATCGTCTCTGAATTCCCGCAATCCACAAGCCAATTATAGGGTAGCCCGATTGCGGTACTTTTTGCATTTCCATCTTATCTTTGGCGCCCACAAACAAAAACTCGGATTCTGGGAATCGCGACTTTAATTCATCTGCAATGGCAATGGCAGGATATATATGTCCTCCTGTTCCTCCACCTGATAATATGATTTTATATGCTTTCATTAAAGTGCCTCGCTTAAAATTTCTAAAGGATGCTGCCCTTCCGTTTCTTGTGTTTTTTCTGTAGTACGCTTGGCGCTCACACTTAAGACAATTCCTAGTGCTAGGCAAGTCACCCAAATAGACGTTCCTCCGCTGCTAATAAGCGGTAATGTTTGTCCCGTCACTGGGAAAATCTCCACAGCTACACCCATATTTACTAAGGCTTGAAAAACAATAGGAACCCCAACCCCTATGGTTAGAAGTTTTCCAAACACGGTATCCGATTTCTGAACAACTATTACAATTCTAAACAGTAACCATAAGTAAAGAAATAGCAAGGATATGCCGCCAATAAGTCCATATTCCTCAATTATAATGGCAAAAATGAAATCTGAAGAGGACTGTGGCAAAAAGTTTTTTTGTATGCTCTTTCCTGGCCCTAACCCTTGAATCCCGCCAGTAGCAATAGCAATTTTCGCTTGTTCAATTTGATAATCTTCTTGAGTAACCTCAGCGTTCATAAAACTAGAAATCCGACTTGTCCACGTATCAACTCTGTTTGGCATCAAATCTGGAAAAGCTTTAGCAGTTAACACAAAAAACATAAAAACTACGACACCTGATCCTATAATTATTGCTAAGTATTTTAGGGGATACCCTCCTAAAAATGTTAACAAAATTGTCATTGAAAAAATGAGTGCAGCGGTTGAAAAATTGGCAGGTAGAATTAAAGCTAATACAATAAAAACAGGCGTCCATAGTGGAATAATTGAACTTTTAAATGAAACAACCTCATCCTTTGTTTTTGATAAATAGCGTGCTACATACACCATTAGAACCAGCGCAGCCAAAGTTGATGGCTGAAATGTGAAGCCAACTATAGGTACTCGAATCCATCTGCTAGCGTTCGCACCTCCTATAGTAGTTCCTTGTAGCATGGTGACAATTAACAGTATTAAAACGACAGGTATCATAACTAAGGATAGGCCTCTAAAATATCGGTATGGAATTTTATGAATACCATATATGATTGAAAATCCTAAAAACAAATGAACAAAGTGTTTAACAAAATACCTGAAGGTATCACTCCCGCTGCCAAGGTTGGCTAAATTACTAGCGGCACTGTATACGGGAAGAAATGAGAATATAGCCAACAAAGCGGCAATAGCCCAAATAATTCGATCTCCTTTTATGTTATCAAATACTGTTTTCATTATAACTGTCTTACAGCGGCTTTAAATTGTTGTCCTCTATCTTCATAATTTTCAAATAAATCAAAACTCGCACAGGCTGGAGATAATAATACCGACTCCCCAGCATCTGCAATTTTATATGCAATTTTTACAGCCTCGCTCATGTATTGCGTTTCGATGATGTTCTCTACCATATTTCCAAAGGCATCAAATAGCGCTTCATTATCTTTCCCTAAACAAATAATTGCTTTGACTTTTTCATTTACAAAAGGAAATAACGCTTTATAATCGTTTCCTTTATCTACACCACCTACAATCCAAACCGTTGCCGTACTCATGCTTTCCAAAGCATAGTAGGTAGCGTTTACATTTGTGGCCTTAGAATCATTTATATACTTAACTTTATTGATTGTAAGCACTTGTTCCAATCGATGCTCCGCTCCTTGAAACCCCTCAAGACTTTCTCTAATCGTTGCTTTTCTAATTTTTAGCAAATGTGCTACTGTAGATGCGGCCATCGCATTTTTGATATTGTGCTTACCTTCTAATGCTAAGTTTGTTGTTGACATAATTATATCTCTTTTATTAAATTCTATTTTTATATTGTTGTGTTCTAAGTACGCCCCATTTGCTACAGGTTTTGTAAGCGAAAAAGGCACTAGTGTTGATTGAATCGGGTGGTCTTTTAAGTAGGATACTATCACTTCGTCATCGGCGTCATATATCAAATAATCCTCTGATGTCTGGTTCATTACGATTCTAAATTTTGAAGCAATATAGTTTTCAAACTTATAATCATAACGATCCAAATGATCTGGCGTTATATTGGTAATAATAGCAATATGTGGTCTAAATTTTTTAATACCATCTAACTGAAAACTACTAAGTTCCAAAACGTAATTGGCATTGTTGTTCAGGACTTGTTTAGCAAAACTTTCGCCAATATTACCTCCCATTACCGCATCTAATCCCGCCTGCTTCAATATGTGATGTACCATCATAGTGGTAGTGGTCTTACCATTACTTCCCGTAATCCCAATGATATTCGCAGCTGTAAACGCTGCTGCAAATTCTATTTCAGAAACCACAGGAATAGATGCATCCAATAGTTTTTGAATCAGCGGAATATGATCTGGAATCCCTGGGCTTTTAACCACTAAATCTGCATTAAAAATTTCGGATTCAGTATGCCCTTCGTCTTCCCATTCAATCTCATTATGTGTAAGAACGTCTTTATATTTTTGTGAAATCGCTCCTGAATCAGAGAGAAACACGCTGTACTCTTTTTCAACTCCCAACAGGGCGGCACCTACGCCACTTTCTCCACCGCCAAGAACCACTAATCGCTTCATCTATCTGATTTTCAAAGTGACTATGGTTACTATTGCCAACAGTATTCCAACGATCCAAAACCGAGTTACGATTTTACTTTCGTGGTATCCTGATTTTTGATAATGATGATGCAAGGGAGCCATTTTAAATATCCGACGACCTGCGCCATGTTTTTTTCTCGTATATTTAAAGTATCCTACTTGCAATACCACCGATAAATTTTCTGCTAAGAAAATTCCACACAACACAGGTATCAACCATTCTTTGCGTACCGCTATCGCTATGACGGCAATAATTCCGCCAATGGTAAGGCTTCCTGTATCGCCCATAAACACTTGTGCCGGATAGGCGTTATACCATAGGAAACCTATCAATGCTCCAACAAATGCAGCAATGTAAATGGTAATCTCTTCTACACGTGGGATATACATTATATTTAAATAATCAGAGAAAATAATATTCCCAGACACCCACGCAAAAACTCCTAAAGTCAATACAATAATTGCGGAAGTTCCTGCGGCCAAACCATCAATTCCATCTGTTAAATTAGCACCGTTTGAGACTGCAGTAATAATAAATATCACCGCTAACACAAATACAATCCATGCATACTTTTCTAGACCTGGATGTATCCACGTGACCAAATCAGCATAATCAAACTCATTTGACTTAACAAAGGGAATGGTTGTTTTAGTTGATTTAGATTCCGGATAAAACTGTATAGTTGTTTGTTGGTCAGCTGCTATTTCAACTTGCAGATGGGCAGGGATTTTTTCTTTAATTGTTACGTCTTTATGAAAAAACAAAGTCGTCCCAACAATGATCCCTAGGCCAATTTGGCCCAACACTTTAAACCTACCTTTTAGCCCTTCTTTATCATTTTTGAATTTCTTGATATAATCATCAAGGAATCCAATCACACCCATCCAAAGAGTTGTGATTAGCAATAGAATAATATAAATATTATCTAATTTAGCCAGTAAAAGAACCGGGATTAGTGTTGCTAAAATAATGATCACCCCACCCATTGTTGGAGTTCCTGCCTTTTCATTTTGTCCTTCTAAGCCTAAATCTCGTATAGTTTCACCTACTTGTTGTTTCTGAAGAAAACTAATAATGCGTTTTCCGAAAATAGTAGAAATCAATAGGGATAAAATAATAGCAACGGCCGCTCTAAATGTAAGGAACCCAAAAAGCGAGGCTCCAGGGAATTGGTGCGATTCTTCTAAATATTTAAACAGATAGTATAACATATTATTTTTGTAGGTCTATTAATAGTTTTTGTGATATTTCATAATCATTAAAATCATTTCTTACGCCTTTAATGTCTTGATACGTTTCGTGCCCTTTTCCCGCAATGAGGATAATATCATTTGGCTGCGCAAGTTGACAAGCGGTTTTTATTGCCTGTTTTCTATCTGTAATTGATAGCGTTTTTTTATAATTCTGAGCGGCGACACCTGCTTCCATTTCTGCTATAATTTGCTCTGGAATTTCAGACCTTGGGTTGTCGCTTGTAAAAATTACTTTCGTACTCATTGCTGATGCAATGTGGCCCATTTTGGGACGCTTTGTTTTATCGCGATCGCCTCCACATCCAATTACCGTAATGAGTGTTTCATTTTTGGATCGAATAGCATTGATGGTTTCTAAAACATTTTTTAAAGCATCCGGCGTATGCGCATAATCTATGATTGTGGTAACATTAGAATCAGACGTGAAATATTGAAAACGTCCATTAACATTTTCTAGGGCACTCATGATGCGTAGTGTTTCGGTTGTTTCCAATCCTAAAAGTTCGGCAGTTCCATAAATCGCCGTTAAATTATATGCATTAAAGCTACCTATCAAACGAACCCATACATCATTATCATTCACTTTTAGCAAAAGTCCACTAAATTGATTTTCAATAATTTGAACACGATAATCTGCGTAGCTTTTCAAAGCATAGGTATACGGTTTTGCTTTGGTGTTTTGTAGCATCACTGATCCGTTTTTATCATCCCCATTCACCAAAGCAAATGCATTCGCTGGCAATTGATCGAAAAATGATTTTTTAACATCTCTATATTCTGCAAACGAAGCATGATAGTCTAAATGGTCATGTGAAAGATTTGTAAACACACCACCTGCAAATACGAGCCCTTCTGTTCTAAATTGATGAATACCATGAGAGCTTACTTCCATAAAACAAAACTCTACGCCTTCAGAACTCATTTGACTTAAGTATGCATTGATCGCCAATGAATCTGGTGTCGTATGTGTCGATGGATACTCTTTTTGATCTACCATGACTTTTACAGTAGAAAGGAGCCCAACTTTATATCCCGCATTTTTAAATAGTTCATACAAAAGGGTTGCAATAGTTGTTTTGCCATTGGTTCCTGTAATTCCGATCAGCTTTAAATTATCAGAAGGAGTTTCAAAATAATTTGAAGCCATAACCGCCAATGCTTTTCCTGTATTGACAACTTTAATATAAGTGACTGAATCTGCTAATTTTTCAGGTAAATGCTGACAAATGATTACAACAGCGCCTAGACCAATAGCTTTCGAAATAAATGTGTGACCATCAAAAACACCGCCTTTAATCGCTACAAATACGTCGTCTTGCTTAATCTTTCGCGAATCATACTGTAGGGTCGCTACATGTCTATCTGTTGAACCAACAACCGATTCGATAGATACTTTGTACAATATGTTTTTTAAATTTTTCAAGATAATTTAAGCGTTATTACCGATTTAGGTTTAATTTTTTGACCACTCTTAATGGATTGTTTCGAGACAGTTCCACTGCCTTCTACCTTAACGTTAAGACCCATGTTTTCTAAAATAGCAATCGCATCCATAGCCGACATCCCTTTTAAATCGGGCATAATGGTGATGTATTTTTGTGCTATAGCATAGTATTGATCATAATCTTTTTCAACAGTTTTCGATTTTTGATTGAGATCATTAACCTCATCAATTACAGGAGAATCCGTATATATTTTTTGTGCAATTTTTTTGAACACTGGCCCTGAGACATCTGCGCCATAATACCCAACACTTTTGTCAGGTTCATGAATCACAACAATGCAAGAATATTTTGGGTTATCAGCAGGAAAATAACCCGAAAAAGAAGAGATGTAATTTAACTGCTCTTTATTTACATAATCCTTTTGACAAGTCCCTGTTTTGCCTGCCATAGAAAACTCGTCAGAATACAATCCATGCCCAGTTCCATGCTCTTTTACGATTACATTTTTAAGAAGTTTCTGCAGCTTTAATACCGTTTCTTTTGAGCAAATTTGAGGATTGATAACTTCCGTGTCGAAGGTTTCTATTGAAGTGTCGATTTCTTTAATTTCGCGCAGAAATCTTGGGCGCACCATTACACCATCATTAGCGATTGCATTATAAAACGTCAAAGTTTGAAGTGGTGTAAAAGACACACCATAGCCGTAAGCCATCCACTGCAATGCAATCCCACTCCAGCGTTCGTTTTTAATTCTTGGATCCGGGATAATAGATTTGCCCTCTCCTATCAATGGCAATCCTAGCGAATCTTGTAGATTCATTCTGTACAATCCATCCACAAATTTTGCAGGATTACTTTTATAAGCCTCATGAATCGCTTTAACGATTGCTGTATTAGAGGAAACTTCAAAAGCTTTTGCTATAGAAATTTTTCCATAGCCGCCTTTTTTAGAATCCTTCACTTTTTTACCATAAAAAGATAATATGCCTTTTTTGGTATCAATTACTGTTGTGGTATCAATTACCTTGTCTTCCAAAGCAACTGCCAGTGCCATCAACTTAAAAGTTGATCCCGGTTCATGCGACTCACCAACAGCATAGTTCAGTCGTTCATAATAAAGCCCTTTTTTATTTCTCCCTAAATTAGAAATTGCGCGAATTTCGCCTGTTTTAGTCTCCATCACAACCACAGTACCGTGATCGGCTTTGTATTTTTCTAACTGCTCCAGAAGCGCATGATGAGCGATATCCTGAATATTAACATCAATGGTTGTATAAACGTCATAGCCATCTTGTGGCTCCACCTGATTATAGTCCTCAATAGGCTTCCATTGTCCTTTGCCTATTTTCTGCTTTCGTCTTTGCCCGTCTTCACCTCTTAAATACTTAGCTCCAAAAGCACCATCAATACCAACACGAGTCACATTGCCTTGGCCGTCAAAACGTTCATATCCAATCAATCTTTGCGCAATGGCTCCCATAGGATAATCACGTTTTGTAGATTGCTCAACAATAAGCCCTCCCTTAAAAGCGCCTAATGCTAAAAGTGGAAAATTTCTAAATTGTAAATATTGAGAATATTCTAAATTACGCGCCAACAAAAAATAGCGATTTTTATTTTCACGTGCTAAGCGTAACTTGCGCTTAAATTCCGCAGCTGATGTGTTATGAAAATTTGCAAGCGAATCACACAAAGGCTCAATAAAAGCTTCGTAATTTTTATTAGAAGGCGCTACTAAATCAATACGAATATCATATTTAGGGACTGACGTTGCCAATAAACTACCTCCAACAGAATATACATTTCCACGATTTGCAGGAATGGTTACATCTTTAGTCGTTCTATCTAAGGCAAGTGCCTTATAGCGCTCCCCTTGTATAAACTGAATGGTCACTAATTTATACACTACTAAAAGCGCAAAAACAAACATAACTCCAGAAGTGAAGTACAGCTTATTCATTATAGACTTTTCAGTTGATGGCATTTTATTCGTTCGTTTTAGATGAAATGATAATTTTATAAGGCGGATTAGAAGAAGGCTTAATTCCTTGATTCGACAAGCGTTTTCGTATCACCGATTCCATTTTAAGCTCCATTAATTGTGCACGTGTTTCCACGTAAGTGGAGCGATAGGCTTTCACTTCTTCATTAAGCCTAGCAATTTGATGCACCTTACTATCTGCGCCATGAGAACTTGCTATCATAATAATTGCAAGTGCTAGAAAAAAGAAAATAAGACGCCAGTTTTTAAAAGCGCCATCGCTAACAAGGAAGGTTCCCTTTAAAATATTGTACATCTTGTTTTTCATCTATGTCGTTAGATTTATCTTTTTAGCAATCCTCAATTTAGCACTGCGTGCTCTATTATTTTGTTTAATTTCTTTTGCATCAGGAACAATCAACCCACTTGCTTTTTTTAAAGGGACTTCAAAGTTTCCGAAGACATCTTTTTCTGGTTCTCCTTCAAACAGCCCATTTCTTATAAAACGCTTCACCAAACGATCCTCTAAGGAGTGATAGGAAATAACACTTAATCGACCTTCATCATTTAACAGCTCTGGTGTTTGAATTAAAAACTCTTTTAAAACTTCTATTTCCTGATTTACTTCAATCCTGATGGCTTGATATATTTGTGCTAAGATTTTATTTTCTCTACCATGTGGTAAATGTTTTTTCAAAACAGACTTCAAATCAAAAGTAGTTTCAATTGCTTTTTCTGCCCGAGCTTCGACAATAGTTTTAGCCAATGCAGGCGAGGTTCGTAATTCTCCATATTGCCAAAACACACGTTTCAAATCTTCCTCTTCATACGTATTAACTAACGAATATGCAGAGAGCAGGTCTTGTTGATTCATACGCATATCTAACTGTGCATCAAATCGAATTGAAAACCCTCTTTCAGCTTCATCAAACTGATGCGATGAAACTCCAAAATCTGCTAAAATCCCATCTACAGACCTTATGCCATGAAACCTCAAAAATCGTTTGATATACCTAAAATTCTCATTGATTAATAAAAATCGAGCATCATCAATTGTATTTAAAAGAGCGTCTTTGTCTTGATCAAAAGCAATCAACCTTCCCTTAGGCCCCAACTGTTTTAGTATTTCTCGACTATGACCACCACCTCCAAATGTGACATCTACGTAAACACCTTCTTTTTTAATATTTAAACCTTCTACAGTTTCCTTGAGCAATACTGGGTTATGATAATCCATCTGTATCGTCTTGTCCCATTACATCTTCTGCTAAATCCGCAAAATCATTTGCAGCATCGTCAATGGCTTGTTCATATTTATCTTTATCCCAGATTTCAATAATATTCACTGCAGAAGTCACTACAATTTCTTTAGTAATACCAGCAAAACCTACGAGGTCTTTAGGAATTAATAGACGGCCAGAAACGTCTAAATCTATAGACTTAACACCAGCCGTGAACCGTCTAATAAAATCATTGTTTTTCTTTTTAAATCTATTCAACTTATTAACGTTTTGCATCATAGACTCCCACTCCTGCATTGGATACAGTTCCAAACACGGCTGAAAAACGGAACGCTTTAACACAAACCCTTTATCCATAACAGAAGAAAGCTGCTTTTTGAACGCAACTGGCAGCATGAGCCGTCCTTTTGCATCCACCTTACATTCATATGTTCCAATTAAAGTATTCACTTGACGTGTTATGATTTAGAAAATTGTTGAATTCAAAGCTAAAAAATATTTACCACATTTTACCACATTTTACCACATTGTTAATAAATTTCTATTAACGGCTAAATACTTCGACAAAATGCAGCTTAATTTCATTTATAGCCTAGTAAGTCAATTACTTACAAAGTGGGAAGCGCTATTAACAAAAGACTGTTAATTACTTTTATTAGCATAAATTAAGGATTCAAATAGGCATTGAAAAGGATAAAACCAATTGATGAATCGGTTTAAATATTCAAAATATTTTAAATTAAATTGTGTAGATTTGCCTGAGATCAATTATTAAGCATCCTATGAATTATAGTTTAAAAGAAGAAGGCAAATTCAACTATGTTGAAATCGGAGAAGGACGTCCAATTATAATTCTCCATGGTTTAATGGGAGGCTTAAGTAATTTTGATGGTGTCGCAGATTTTTTTAGCAAAAATGGATATATGGTTGTACTTCCAGAACTCCCATTGTACGCACTGCCATTACTAAAAACAAACGTTAAAAGTTTTTCAAATTATCTTAATGATTTTATTGAATTCAAAGGATACAAAGACGTTATCCTAATTGGAAACTCCTTAGGGGGACATATAGGTCTCTATTACACGAAACTATATCCTACGCAGGTAAAAGCACTTATAATCACCGGAAGTTCTGGGCTCTATGAAAGCGCTATGGGCGGTGGATACACCAAACGAAGTGATTACGAAGTCATGAAGGCGAAAGCACAAGAAGTGTTTTATGATCCTGCAGTAGCTACGAAAAAAATTGTAGACGAAGTTTATGAAACCGTAAACGACCGCAGTAAACTCATTAAAATACTAGCAATTGCCAAAAGTGCTATCCGACACAACATGGCCAAGGACCTTCCTAATATTACCAATCCGACTTGTATTATATGGGGTAAAGACGATATCGTAACGCCTCCAAATGTTGCTGAAGAATTTAATAAATTACTACCCGATTCTGAGTTATTTTGGATCGACAAATGTGGTCATGCAGCAATGATGGAACATCCAAGTCGATTTAATGAACTCGTATTTGCATGGCTCACTAAAAGAGAGCTGTAAACTAAAAGACTATGCAAATAAAAACTGCTAAATTTGTGGTAAGCAACCAAGAGGTTTCTAAATGCCCCACAAATCAACTCCCAGAATATGCTTTTATAGGACGTAGTAATGTTGGTAAATCGTCCCTAATAAATATGCTAACAAATCAAAAAAGTTTAGCAAAAACATCAGGGCGTCCCGGTAAAACACAGCTGATAAATCATTTTATAATTAATGAAAATTGGTTTTTAGTAGACCTACCAGGCTATGGATATGCACGAGTTTCAAAGTCCGCTAAAAAAACATTTCAAAAGTTTATTACGGCCTATTTTAGAGATCGAAAGCAACTGGTTTCTGCCTTTGTTTTGGTTGATATCCGTCACAAGCCTCAACCAGTAGATTTAGCATTCATGCAATGGCTAGGAGAACACAGTGTCCCATTTTCGATCGTTTTTACAAAAGCGGATAAACTCCGTCCAAAAGCGATTGAAGATCACATTTATACTTATAAAAATATTGTTTTAGAAACTTGGGAAGAGTTTCCAAATTACTTCATCACCTCCTCCACAAATTACGACGGAAAAGAAGCTCTTTTGGAGTATATAGACACGATAAACACAGACCTAGAAAGCACTGCTAATAAATTGCCTTTTCAATAATAGTCCCTGTTGATCCACTTGGAAATGCAATTCCTAAAAGCGCTGATATTGTGGGTGCTATATCTGATACTGTAGTACGCTTAAAGGTTTTTCCTTGCTGAATTCCACTTCCATAAAACAGTAATGGCACATGAGTGTCGTAGGTATATCCAGACCCATGCGTTGTTCCTTTTGGTCCATAAGCAATCACTCCGGACTTAAGTGTAAATAGCACATCTCCAGAAAGCTTCTGATTATAGCCGTTCTGAAGTATTTTTTCCATCCCATCTTTGAAGTAGCTTGTTTGCATTGTAACAGCTGTGAAAGCTTTGGAAATTGAAGTGTAATTTATTATCTCATTAACTATAAATTCCTGAACGTCTTCTAAGTTCAACTGTAAAGCTGCGATTCGATCGTGATTCAAAAACACTTGACTGTTACTGATGTTTTTAATCATGTCAGGAACTCCATACTTTGCCTTAAGCTGCGCATATAACGGCTCGAACATGTTTTTTTGTACATAGCCCCCAGGAGCATCAATATCGCTTAAAAAAGAAGGAACTTCGGCAGCACCGTGATCTGAAGTTAAAAACAACGTATAGTTTCCGTTTCCAACATTGGCATCTAAATAGTTTAACATACGTTCTATCTCCAAATCAAGACGCAAATACGTGTCTTGAAGCTCTACAGAATTAACGCCAAAATCATGACCAACATAATCCGTAGATGAATAACTAACCGTTAAAAAATCAGTATACTCATCAACGCCTAATGCTTCCGCTTCAATTGCGGATAATGCAAAATCTGTAATCATCGTGTTTCCAAAAGGACTGTTTTTTATAATATCATAGCCGTCATTAAACTCCATAAGCGCCTTTAAATCATACGGAAATACAGGCTCAGATTTCCCTTTAAAAGTTTTCTCGTAGTTGGAGGCATCTGAACCGCTTTCTTTATAAAGATCGATATCATAAAGCGTATTCCATGTTTTTAGGTAGTTAGCAATATTTGACGGGGTATTAAACGCTTTAACCCATACTGGGAGTTCATCCATATAATAAGTACTTGTTACCCATTTACCTTCATCTTGCCCTTCAAACCAATAGGCTCCATTGGCAGTATGACCAGAAGGGAATATAGCCCCACGATCTTTGATCGAAACACCAATTGTTTTTCCTTTCATCTGCGTGAACAACCTATTTTGATCAGGAAGCGTCGTAACTTTCAAATTATGTGGGGATACTTGTCCATATTTTACAACAGCTCCAACAGGGCTATACGCCTGATCCGTTGTACAATAGACGACAGCATCATTGACTTTGTCATACCAATCGTTCCCTATGATCCCATGAACACTAGGAGTTGTTCCTGTAAAAATAGAGGCATGACCTGGGCCCGTGTAAGTCGGAACATAATTAAAATGATGATCGTTACAGCTATACCCTTGATTAATTAACCTTAAAAAACCATTAGAGCTGTACTTGTTTTTGAAACGATTTAAGTATTCAAAACGCATTTGATCAACCACAACACCTACTACAAGCTTGGGTTGTGTTGTCGTTAAACGTGAATTAATAGGAGACGAATTCTCAGGACTGTTTTTACAAGAAAAAACGCCTAAAAAGAAAAACAAGTATAAAACTTTGTGAAACATATTATTATAAGTTGGTTTGTATACAAAAATACAAGTTTTTAGTGATTCCATTTTAATAACTCTAAATTAATGGTTAGATTTTTTTACTTTAGCAGCAATTATAATCACATGAACTACCTTCACAGTATTGGGGCCTATTTTTTAATGATTGGTGAAATGTTTCGCAAGCCAACAAAATGGTCTGTAATGAAGCATTTAATCCTAAAGGATATTGAAGATTTAATAGTAAGCTCCATTGGCATTGTTGCCTTTATATCATTTTTTGTTGGCGGAGTTGTCACCATCCAAACCGCACTTAATATTGACAATCCATTAATTCCTAAATATTTAGTAGGTTTTGCGACAAGACAATCTGTTATTTTAGAGTTCGCGCCCACATTTATTTCTGTAATTATGGCAGGAAAGGTAGGGTCATTTATAACCTCAAGCATAGGAACCATGCGTGTTACAGAACAAATTGATGCACTAGAAGTCATGGGAATCAACTCGGTAAATTACTTAGTATTTCCAAAAACAATTGCACTACTTCTCTATCCTTTTGTGATTTCTATTGCCATGTTTTTAGGAATTATTGGCGGTATGGCGGCTTGTGTTTTTGGTGGATACGCAACATTTGAAGATTATGTGACTGGTATTCAAACGGATTTTATGCCATTTCATATGGCTTATGCTTTTATCAAAACATTTGTGTTTGCATTTTTACTAGCAACCATCCCCTCCTTTCACGGTTACTATATGAAAGGTGGCGCACTCGAGGTTGGTAAAGCAAGTACCACCGCCTTTGTTTGGACCAGTGTAGCAATCATCCTCTTAAATTATATTTTAACTCAAATGTTACTAAGCTAATGATAGAAGTTAAAAATTTACACAAATCATTTGATGACACAAAGATTCTGAAAGGCATCTCTACTACTTTTGAAAAAGGAAAAACAAACCTCATCATTGGACAAAGTGGATCTGGAAAAACAGTTCTACTAAAATGTTTACTCGGTCTCTTTGATTACCAAGAAGGAAGTATTGCTTATGACGAAAAAATATTTCTGACGCTTACAGGCAATGAAAAAAGAACTTTACGATCACAAATAGGCATGGTGTTTCAAGGGGGGGCGTTGTTTGACTCTCTTACGATTGCTGAGAACGTTATGTTTCCTTTAAAAATGTTTACAAAGCAATCTCGAAGTGAAATGGAAGATCGTGTAAATTCCGCACTAAAACGCGTAAATCTTGACGGTGCACATCACAAAATGCCAAGTGAAGCTTCTGGCGGAATGCAAAAACGAGTTGCTATCGCGCGTGCTATAGTAAACAATCCAAAATATTTATTTTGTGATGAACCTAACTCAGGTTTAGATCCTCAAACCGCTATTGTCATTGATAATTTAATTCAAGAAATCACTAAAGAATTTGATATTGTCACAGTCATCAATTCACATGACATGAATTCTGTAATGGAAATTGGCGAAAAAATTCTATTTCTAAAAGATGGACTAAAAGCTTGGGAAGGAAGCAAAGACACTATTTTTAGAACGGATAATGAAGTCGTAACGGACTTTGTCTATTCTTCTAATCTATTCAAAAAGGTGCGGAAAATGTATCTTGACGATAAGGCCTAATTAGTTGCTAATAACTTCTATATTGCTTCTGTCCAACTCTATTTCAATCCATCGTTTTAAAGCTTGATTTCTAAGTCCTGCAAGACTGTCTGACACTGTAGAGTTCCACTTCGTTTTAACTATAGAAATCGTGTCTGTACTCCTAAAGTTAGAGGACGATAACATTTTTGCATATCCAAAAAATTCTAAATCAGAAAATTGAATTTTAGCATCTTTATAAAGATTTGAAAATACATTCAAATCCATTTCACTTTTGTTAGAACTAAGCGCCCGTTTCAGACTATCAATAGCAACATCACGAGAAGCGATAATACTATCCCGTTTTTCAATTTTATCAATAGCCATATCATAGAGTTCCAGAATTTTATCTGTGCTTCTGTTTTTATTTCCATTAATTACCAAGCTAAAATCTTGAAGATATTCATAACCTTTCAGCTCATTTATTAAATCTGATTTGGTCGCCTCACTAATTTCGCCATTAAAATTTAGGGTGATTTTTTTGGTAGCAGTATCCAATTTTTCACGTTGAAGCCATAGATTATCGTTCTGATTGATTTCGGATTCTATATACGTTTTATAGTTCTGCTCATAACGTGTCTCTTGTAAAACATCATAAAAAGTCCATCCTGCTGGAAGCATGGCGGCGATGGCAAGGACGGTAACGATACGAGCAATGTTTTTTCGGCGTTGCGAATTGGCATACCTTAACATTGGAAATCGCAAAATCTTTAAAACGATAAAGGTAGCTAAAGCAATAAAAATCGTGTTAATTGCAAACAAGTACATAGCCCCAAAAAAGTAATCAAAATTTCCTTGAGACAAACCATATCCAGCTGTACATAGAGGAGGCATCAGTGCCGTTGCAATCGCCACTCCAAATATTACAGACGCAACTGTACCTTTTTTAGTTCTTGCTATTATTAAAGCAAGTCCTCCGAAAAATGCAATAAGCACATCTCGAATATCTGGTTTTACGCGCCCTAACAACTCCGAATTATCTTGGCTTAAAGGGAATAAGTAAAAAAACAAAAAAGCGGTTAGCAAACTCAAAACGAGCATCGTTGCCAAGTTTATTAAAGACTTTCGGAGCGTATCTATATCATTAATTGCAATCGATAATCCTATACCAAGAATAGGCCCCATAAGAGGTGATATTAACATTGCTCCAATAACGACCGCAGTGGAATCCGCATTCAACCCAACTGAAGCTACAAAAATAGAGCAAATCAAAATCCAGGCAGTAGCTCCTTTAAATGTAATATCAGCTTTAATAGCCGCTATTGTGGCCTCTCTGTCTGTGTCATGTCTAAAATCTAAGAGCTCAACAATAAACGTTTTTAAGGATGTCCATAATCCTTTGGCGTCCTCTTTAACCGCGGCTTTAGATTGCTCGGTTTTCTCGTTTTGTAACTCTTGATTTAAACTGTTTTCCATTATTAAATATGTTGATCACCAAATTTATCCTTCACACGATTACGCAATTGCTTTATACCTTGCTCTTTACTTTTTGGAAATATAAGTAAAATTTCTTTTTCTTCCACTATTATGAAATCATCCAATCCGTCAAGAACTACAATTTTGTTAGTATCTGTCTTAATCATATTGCCTGATGAGTTTTCTGCTAATAAGCGTGCGTTAACAACGGCATTTTCTGATGGCGTATCTGATATTTTATCATACAAACTCCCCCAAGTTCCCAAATCATTCCAGTCAAAAGTAGCTGGGATGACGTAGACATTTTCGCTAGGTTCCATAATGGCATAATCAACAGAAATGTTTTCTGACTTATTATAATTCTCTAAAACAAACGCCGCTTCAGTTTCGGTATTATACTGCTCTAAACCTTCAGCAAAAAGAGCATATAGCTTAGGTTGGTGTGTTTCAAAGGCTTTCAACACACTAGCTGTTGACCATATAAAAATACCGCCATTCCAAAGGAAGTTACCCTGTTTTAAGAAGCCTTTGGCTGTTTCGTAATCTGGTTTTTCACGAAATTGAAGTACTTTTTTCTCAGCTGTGGCGTTCGATTTATCGTATTCAATGTACCCATAACCTGTATTGGCAAACGTTGGTTGAATCCCTAGAGTCATCAATACATCTGAGTTTTCAGAAAAATCAAAGGCATTTTGAAGGTTGGAAATAAAAGCAGTTTCGTCCTCGATCCAGTGATCACTCGGCGCCACAACCATAACAGCATTAGAGTTTTGTTTGTGAATTTTCAAGGCAGCCATTAAAATACAGGGTGCGGTATTACGCATCGCTGGTTCCGCAATAATTTGATTTTTATCAATTTGAGGTAATTGCTCCAAAACCAAATCACAATAGCGCTCGTTGGTTAAAATAATAATATTTTCTTTTGGGATCAAGCCTTCCAAACGCGCTGCTGTTTTTTGCAAAAGCGTCTGACCCGTCCCTAACATATCGTGAAATTGCTTCGGAAACGACTCTTTGCTCACGGGCCAGAAACGAGAACCAACTCCGCCAGCCATTATAATTGCATAATAATTTTTATTCATTTGATATATTTGATTCATTTACAAGTTCAACTTCTGCATTGGGGTTAAAAACATACAATCGGCCAGTGTCCAAATTAGTACATTGAAAGCGGGTGCGTATTTTGGGTCCTTTACGGAACAATTTACCATTGTAGATTTTAAACACGGTCCCTTCTGGGACTTCAAAGATAAATATTTTTCCGTTAGGAGGATCGTATTGCTTAAGCGTTAAGGCTAAAACAGTATCCGAGTCGCTGCTCGCTTTTGGGTTTTTAAAGTGCTTTGCTAACAAAGGAAGCACCTCATTTGGGAATACATCGGGGCGCAGAAAAGGCAGCATTAAATGCTGAAAAATCGACTTCCATTCGAGACCATGAGGTTTAATCTTATTGCCACAAGTTTTATACGCCTCAAAATGGGCTACTTCGTGGAGTAATGTGATTAAAAACCGATAGGGATTTAAATTTGAATTTATGGTAATTTGATGTTTGCCATTTGGCATTCGTCGATAATCGCCGTGACGAGTTTTGCGTTCTTGCTTAATTTTAACCACTAGGTTGCCATGTGAGAGCAATTGCGTAACCTGCTCAAAAGCAGTATCTGGAATATAACCTTGTAAAGCATCTACCATAAAATCAAAAATTACATGCGCTCAGGAACTTCGATTCCTAACAAATTAAATGCATTTTTAATAGTGGTGGCTACAGCTTTCGAAAGCTGAACTCTAAATCTGATTTCAGAAGTACTTTCAGCTCCTAAAATTGATACGTTTTGGTAAAAAGAATTGAACTCTTTAACCAAGTCATATGCATAATTAGCTACCAAAGCAGGACTATAATTAGCAGCAGCCTGTTGTATCACTTCGGGAAACAATTGCAGTTGTTTAAGCAAGGCTTTTTCTTTATCATGTAACTCATACTCAAGATCTACATTAGTATCGATTTCTATAGGCGATTTTCTTAAAATAGCTTGAATTCTTGCATAGGTATATTGTATAAAAGGTCCTGTATTTCCTTGAAAATCTACAGAGGCTTTAGGATCAAATAAAATTCGTTTTTTCGGATCTACTTTCAATATAAAATATTTCAACGCCCCTAAGCCAATTGTTTTATAGGTCTGATCTTTGTCGTTATCTGAATACCCTTCTAGCTTCCCTAATTCTTGCGAAATATCTTTGGCTGTTGTTGCCATCTCTACAATTAGCTCATCTGCATCTACAACAGTACCTTCGCGGCTTTTCATCTTACCACTTGGTAAGTCAACCATTCCGTAACTTAAATGCTTCAAGTTTTTTGCCCAGTCGAATCCTAATTTTTTCAAGATTAAAAACAAGACTTTAAAATGGTAGTCTTGCTCATTTCCAACCGTGTAGACCATTCCACCAACATCTGGAAAATCTTTCAAACGTTGAATCGCTGTGCCGATATCTTGCGTCATATACACTGCAGTACCGTCAGCTCTTAATACTATTTTTTCGTCCAAGCCATCGGGCGTTAAATCACACCACACAGAGCCGTCTTCTTTCTTAAGAAATACGCCGTTTTTAAGGCCTTCATTAATAAACGACTTTCCTAATAAGTATGTTTGACTCTCATAATAATAGCTATCGAAATTGACTCCTAATGCTTTATAGGTTACTTCAAACCCAGCATATACCCATGTATTCATTTGTTCCCAAAGTGTCACAACAGCCGCGTCACCAGCTTCCCATTTAAGAAGCATGTCCTTAGCTTCTAATAAAATAGGGGCTTGCGCCTTTGCTTCCTCAGTAGAGAGGCCTTGAGTTTCTAATACTTTAATTTCTTCTTTATAAACTTGGTCAAACTTGACATAGTAATTCCCAACAAGTTTATCGCCTTTTAACCCTGTAGATTCTGGAGTTTCATTGTTCCCATACCGTTGCCATGCTAACATACTTTTACAGATGTGAATCCCACGGTCATTAATGATTTGAGTTTTATAGACTTTTCGACCAGATGCTTTTAAAATCTCTGCAACACTATACCCTAAAAGATTGTTTCTGACGTGGCCTAAGTGTAATGGCTTGTTTGTGTTTGGGGATGAATATTCAACCATCATCGCCCTATCACTTGAGGGGTTTACAAAACCAAATGTAGGATTTGAGTTCACTGTTTGAAATAATGCCAAGAAATAAGCATCAGAAATCACTAGGTTCAAAAAACCTTTAACTACATTATAGCCAATAACTTCATCTACATATTCTGATAAATAAGCGCCTAAATCTCCCCCCAATTTGGCGGGATTCATTTTTATAGTTCGCAACATTGAAAAGGTTACTATTGTAATGTCGCCCTCAAAATCTTTACGAGTCGCTTGAAATTCAACCGTTTCTAATGGGGTGTTGTAAAGCGCTAAAAAGGCTTGTTTTATATGTTGTGATAAAGATTCCTGAAGTGTCATTGCATATCTGATTTCAGTCACAAAGATACATTATTTTTAAACCTATTTTAAGTCTGTTTTAGGCAAAAATACTTCGGCCATCATACAACGCGCACTCCCACCACCACAAGCTTCAATTGTATCTAAAGAACTTGATATAATAGTTGCATGCGCTTCTAGTAACTGCACTTGTGCCGGACGTAACGAATCATAAGCTGATTGGCTCATAACCAAATAACTACGATCTTCATCACCTTTCAACTGAAGCATATTACCTGCAAAATTATTTACTTGGTCTTCAGAGATTTCAATAACTTTTTTTCCGTCTTCATGAAGATGCTTGAGAAGGTTTTTACGTTCTTTTTTGTCATCAATACTCGCCAAACAAACTACTGCAAAGGTAGTACCCAAGCACATCATGACGTTAGTGTGGTAAATTTTTTCACGTGTATCATTAACTGTCTGATAGGCTGAAAACAGGACAGGAGTATATTCAAAGTCTTCACAGAACTCAATAAACAATTCCTCATCAGCTCTTGCAGAAAGTGCGCAATAGGCTTTTTGGTTCTCGCGATCCAATAGAATACTCCCCGTTCCTTCTAAATAATAACCATCGGATTCTGCCTCTGTATAATCTACCACTGTTTCAATGTTGAAACCTTCGGCCTCAACAGCTTCTAAAATTGAATCTTTTCGTTCAAGGCGTCTGTTCTCGGCAAACATAGGATATAACCCAATAGTTCCATTTTCATGAAACGAAATCCAATTGTTAGGAAAAATTGAATCAGGTGTGTCAAAGTCTTTGGAATCGTCTACGACAATCACTTGAATGCCCGCCTCTTTTAGCTTTTTAACCATGGTATCAAATTCCTTTACAGCATTAGCATTAACTGCATCAGGAAGTGTGTTTTCTAAAACTTTTTGATAGTAATTATTTACCGCTGTTTGTTCGTTCATACGAAATTGAACCGGGCGAATCATTAAAACTGTATTAGTTATTTGTGACATTTTAGTCTCTATTTAAAGGTAAGGTTGAGCAACGGAGTAAACCGCCTTGTTTTGATATTTCGGCATAGGGCACTTCTTCAACTGTAAATCCGTTAGCAACAAGCCACGTATTTAAGCGGGTAAAATTTTGTTCTGAAATGACAACGTTTTCTGAAATAGAAAATACATTACAATTCATTTGAGACATCTCTTTGGCGGTCGCTATAAATATATTTTCTTTTCCAAAAAAATTAAGGAGCCATTCATAGTCCTCGTCGTTTAAAAACCCACGATCATGAACCAGTGCTTTCCCATGCCCCAAAGGTTGAAAACAACAATCTAAATGGAGTGCGTTTTCAAGGGGGTTTGAATTTGATTTTCGGAGTTCAAACGTTTTAACGATTTTCTGTGGAAATAATTCTTGAATTGCTTCTGCTGCTTTACGATTTGTTCTAGCGGTAATATAATCAGGATAATCCAACCCAGAATATACTCCAATAAAAACATAATCGTTACATAAAATAACATCACCCCCTTCGACATGACAGTCGTCGGGCAATTCTATTAAGTCTTCAGAATTAATCGTAGCTAAAAGAGTTTCTAATGCTTGATACTCGTCTGCTCGATCTGGAAGTATATTAGATTTAATAAATTTATTATCAATTACAAACGCAATATCACGTGCAAAAATTTGATTACAATTTTCAATAATACTTGGACGAAAAACAGCGACGTCATATTTTTGAAAAATGTCCACTAAGGATGACATTTCAAGCTGCATGTCTGCTTCGGATGGATAAGTACCCGCTAGAACATGTTTCAAACTACTAGGATCATAACAATTTTCTGTAGTAGGCATTTTTCCGTTACTTTGCGCTGTTCCTAAAAGGACAGCCCTCAAACGCGCATACTCATTGTTCACGTGAAGTGTTACCATATTATTTTAATCTATTAGGAAAGATTACTATTTAGCAACCGACTTAAACGGACGGAGTGTACTTCCGGTGTATATTTGACGTGGACGACCAATCGGTTCTTTACGTAAACGCATTTCGCGCCATTGACCAATCCAACCTGGCAAACGCCCTAGAGCAAACATTACAGTAAACATCTCTACGGGGATACCCATTGCGCGATATATAATTCCTGAATAAAAATCGACATTAGGATATAACTTTCTATTTATAAAGTAAGGATCTGTAAGTGCTTCTTTTTCAAGACCTTTAGCAATATCCAAAATAGGATCTTCAACCCCTAAGTCGTTTAAGACTTCGTCAGCTGTTACTTTGATGATTTTAGCACGGGGATCGAAATTTTTATAAACTCTATGTCCAAAGCCCATAAGCCTAAAAGGATCGCTTTTATCCTTCGCTTTTGACATGTATTTTTTGGTGTCTCCGCCATCTGCTTTAATTGCTTCCAACATTTCTAAAACTGCTTGGTTAGCACCACCATGAAGGGGGCCCCAAAGCGCTGAAATACCAGCCGAAATAGAAGCAAATAAACCCGCATGAGAAGATCCAACGATTCTAACGGTAGAGGTCGAACAGTTTTGCTCATGATCTGCGTGAAGGATGAGTAATTTATTTAAAGCATTAACGAGTACTTTATTTTGAACGTATTCTTCATTTGGTTGTTTGAACATCATTTTTAAGACGTTTTCTACATATCCTAAAGAGTTATCTCCATAATCCAATGGTAACCCTTGTTTTTTACGCATCGCCCAGGCTACTAAAACAGGGAATTTACCTAAAATACGCACAACAGAATTATACATATCCTCTTGAGAATCAACATTTACTGAGGAAGGGTTAAACGCTGTAAGTGCGCTGGTAAGAGACGACAACACTCCCATTGGGTGGGCCGATTTTGGGAATGCATCAATTATTTTTCTGATATCGTCATCTACTATAGATTCCGATTTGATGTCTGCATGAAATTTATCTAAGGCTTCTTTGGTCGGTAACTCGCCAAAGATCAATAAATAAGCAACTTCTAAGAAATCCGCTTTTTCGGCCAATTCTTCAATAGAATAACCTCTATATCTCAGGATGCCTTTTTCACCATCCAAAA
>Ga0209119_1000696_pt1 | contig 34154 bp, 32 predicted proteins | sample COG_03_FD_184747 | JGI IMG/M metagenome (GOLD analysis project Ga0209119, IMG submission 184747) | Pelagic Microbial community sample from North Sea - COGITO 998_met_03 (SPAdes) (version 2) | ecosystem: Environmental > Aquatic > Marine > Neritic zone/Coastal water | place: Helgoland, sampling...
ATATATGGCTCTGCAATAAAATGTTTTCCCTTTGACGCAAACATTAGTTTTTCTTCTTCTTTACCTATAAGTTCTGCCAAAGCCTCCCGGTGCTCTCGAGAGCGCGCAGTACGAAGCTTTTCTTTGTAAAAGGCTAACGGCTCTGTCGAGAAAGCAATATAACGCTGTCTCATAATTTTATCACTTGCTTTGGTCGCTTCAATGATAAGTGATAACATCAATTCTGGTTTTGATGTTTCACTTGTAAATTTTAAAAAACCAGTTTCTTTATCTTCGCCTATTTGAATACTTTCATTAATAAAAATAGCAAGCCTCCTAGGGTTAGGAGGCATATAATTTACGTCTATATTTCCAGTTAATAATTTCTTAGCATCACTAACAAAAATCTGTATTTTACTTTTCGGTGGTCTTGAATAATTATTGAGTGTCTCATCCCATTCAGATCTAAATATCTCTCTAATAATTTTTTTATTTTCAAAGATTATTTCCGAAACTTCTGACGCAGTTATGAGTTGTTTAAATATATTAAAATCACTGCCTGAACTGGTTGGCAATTGAATGCCCGCAAGGGATGCAAAACCACCCAAGCCAGAGAATGATGGGCTATTTTTTGTTTCACCCACTGGTTTTACATTATATTCAACAGAATATTTTCTTTCCGCAGATTGAAGGTAAAAAGATGCAAGAAAAACAGATATAATCGAGATAAGAATTATATAAATTTTCCCACCCCAAAGCACAAAGAATAAATCTCTTAAATCAATTTCATCGTTAAATTCATTATTCTGGTTCATGAGTATAAGTTCAATTTCTAAGTTAGTAGATTGATAACTATAAAATCATATAAATAAAAGTATAATCTAAATTATTCAAATAGCTGTCTATTTATGGATACGCCATTTTAAGCTTATTAATTCTATAAAGAAGTTGTTATGCAATTTTAAATATTATCATCAAACTTTTTGTATAAATAGCTTTAGTCGAACTTATAATTTGAGGCCATATGTTTAATAGCCTCAACATAACCTTTAATACTACCACAATCAAAACGATTACCATTTAAAAGTACTGTCTCAACCATATTATTCGCTGCCTGTAAGTTGATAGAGTCTGCAAGCTGAATTTCACCTCCGGTACCAACAGATTGATTTCTTAATATATCAAAAATATCAGGTGTAAGGACATATCGACCAATACTGGCTAAATTTGAAGGTGCATTTTCAAAGCTTGGCTTCTCTGTAAGGCCTCTAATCAATCCTGTTTTATTATTTGGCACAATGACACCATATTTTGATATGTCGGGGCCATCAACTTTCATGACACTAAGTTGAGACTTACCAGTTCTTTCATATCCACTTATAAGATCTGACGTAATACTGTTACCTCTGTATGTTAAAAAATCATCAGCTAAGAGTAATGCAAAAGGCTCATTACCCACAACTCGCTCAGCGCAAGATACAGCATGGCCAAGTCCTAATTGTTCTTTTTGCCTAACAAAAACGCATTCTATGCCTTCTGGTAAAATATTTTTGACCATATTAGCGATTTCATTTTTACCCTTTGAACGCAAAGCTAATTCAAGTTCGCTGTTACCATCAAAGTGGTCTTCAATCGCACGTTTGTTACGACCAGTAATGAATATTAATGTATCTATACCTGCATCAATAGCTTCTTCAGCAGCATATTGTATAAGTGGCTTATCTATGATGGGTAAAAGCTCTTTAGGCATTGCCTTAGTTGCAGGCAGAAATCTTGTGCCTAATCCTGCTACAGGAAAAACTGCTTTTCGAACCTTCAGTTTCATTTTATTTTATCCTTGTCTTGTGAAGTGACTTTTTTAATAAATTCAAATCAATCGTCTCAGATATTCGCCATACTGGTTTTTACCATATTTTTCTGAGATGCATAATAACTGTTTTTTATTTATCCGCCCAAGTTGATAAGCTATTTCATCCGGTGATCCTACTTGTAAGCCTTGGCGTTTTGTCAGAGTTCTAACAAAATTTCCTGCATCCAAAAGAGACCCGTGCGTACCCGTATCCAGCCATGCATATCCCCTACCCATTTTCTCAACAGTAAGGCTATCATCAACAAGATAACTTTCTAGCAATGAAGTGATCTCAAGTTCACCACGCTTAGATGGTTTTACTTCATGGGCCCGCGCAGGTGCCGTACTATCTACAAAATAAAGACCTGATACTGCATAGTTTGATGCTGGTCTTTTCGGTTTCTCAACAATCGAATTAACATTCCCCGCGTCATTGAAACCGACAACGCCATAGCGATCAGGATCGTTTACATGATAACCAAACACCGTAGCACCAGTTAGCTTTGTGTTTGCTGAAGCTAATAAATCAGGTAATCCATGGCCAAAAAAAATGTTATCACCCAATATAAGAGCCGATGGAGCTCCGCTAAGAAAGTCTTCGGCAAGTATAAACGCCTGGGCCAAACCATCTGGGCTTGGTTGAATAGTATAACTTAATTGAATGCCCCATTGAGCACCATCTCCCAGAACACTCTTATACTGTTCTTTGTCTTCCGGGTTCGTAATGATAAGTATCTCAGTGATACCTGCTAGCATCAAAACTGTAAGCGGGTAATAAATCATGGGTTTATCATAAACTGGCAATAATTGCTTTGAGACCCCTAAGGTTAAAGGATATAGGCGCGTGCCAGAGCCTCCAGCGAGGATAATCCCTTTACGCTTTATCATATTTTTGCTCCAATTCTTCCAAGATATCTTTTAGTTTATCGTGCCAGCTTGGCCTGGGTATATTAAATGTGGCTTCTATCAATGAACAATCCATCCGGCAATTAAGTGGCCTTGAAGCCGGCGTGGGGTAATCTAATGTTGGGATAGGGTTGGTGACTGTGCGTCTTCCAGTTTGCTCAAAAATTGTATTTGCAAATTGACACCAACTGACATCAGGTTGACCAGTATAATGGTAAATACCAGTCTTATCTGGCTCTTTAGTAAGTTGTTGTGCAATTGATACACATGTCTGAGCAATATCACTTGCACATGTGGGACCTCCTATCTGATCATCTACCACGGCCAAACTATCTCTCCTCTTTGACAGTTGCAGCATTGTTTTAACAAAGTTATTTCCATTTACTGAAACAACCCATGACGTTCTCAAAATCGCATACGTGCATCCAGATGACTTTATATTTTCTTCACCCTGCAGCTTACTCCTTCCATACACATTTTGGGGATTTGGAGTATCAGTTGTGCTCCACGGAGCCGATCCACTTCCATCAAAGACATAATCCGTTGATATATGCACTAATGGTATTTTCAGCTCTACACATGCCGATGCCATCGCCGCTGGAGCATCAGCATTTATACGTTCTACGAGGCTTGGCTCACTTTCAGCTTTATCTACCGCAGTATAAGCTGCTGCGTTAATGACTGCTATTGGCTCATAAAACAGAATTGCATCTCTACAAGCCTTAGGATTAGCTAGGTCAGCATGTTCACGCCCAAGAACTTTTATATTCTTGAAAACTCTCAATTCAGTGGCCACCTGTCCCGTTTTTCCAAAAACTAGGATCATGACTTTGTTCCTAATCGTTCACCAACTCCTTTGCGGCTCTGAAGGGGCTTCCACCAAGCTTCATTATCAAGATACCACTGCACAGTTCTCTCTAAACCTTCCTCAAGTGTCACTGAGGGGCGCCAACCCAGCTCATCTCTTATTCGGCTTGGGTCAATTGAATAGCGCGCATCATGTCCTGGACGGTCTGTCACAAACATAATAAGCTCACTGTATGAGCCTTTCGAACGTGGTCTTACACGATCTAAGGTTTTACAAATGGACTGAACCAACTCAAGATTTGTAATCTCATTTTCTCCACCAATATTATAGCTCCGCCCAACTGATCCTTTATCTAATACAAGCAGCAAGGCATCAGCATGATCTTCTACATATAACCAGTCACGAATATTGCTGCCATTTCCATAGATTGGCAGTGGCTTTTCTGCGAGCGCATTCAATATAATGACAGGCACAAGCTTTTCGGGGAAGTGGTAAGGACCATAATTATTTGAACAATTGGTCAAAACAACAGGAAAGCCATAGGTTTCATACCATGCACGCACAAGATGATCAGAACTCGCTTTTGAGGCCGCATACGGACTTCTTGGGTCATAAGGTGTCTCCTCTGTGAACTGCACATTATGATGCCTTGGTAAGCTCCCAAAAACTTCGTCTGTACTTATGTGGTGAAACCGGAAGCTTGCAGGTTTTCCACATGACTGCCAATAAGTTCGTGCTGCTTCCAGCATATTGAACGTACCAATTATATTGGTTTCAATGAAATCTACTGGACTATCAATTGAACGGTCAACATGTGATTCAGCAGCTAAGTGCATCACTGCATCAGGTTTGTGTTTACTAAACACTGCATCAATGCTGTCTCGATTTCTGATATCGATGTGTTCAAAAGAATAGTTCGAGTTTTCAGCGACACCCGAAACATTTTCCAAACAAGCTGCGTATGTGATCGCATCTAAGTTAATCACTGAGTGGCCACGATCAATGGCTTGACGCACGACTGCAGATCCAATAAATCCACCACCGCCTGTAACAAGTACTTTCAAGAATTATCACCATGAATGAAAGGGCTCTCAAAGTTTTTCAACGTCGGAGCAGAAGTGTCCTTTTCACTCAAAACTAGTGTATCAGTATTTGGCCAATCAATGCAAATATCAGGATCATTCCATAAAACTGACCCTTCTGTTTCTTTTGCATAGTAATCAGAACACTTGTAAATAATTTCGCTATCCGGCTCTAAAGTTACAAAACCGTGTGCAAATCCTACTGGGACATAAAGTTGATGTCCGTTTTCAGCAGTCAACTCGTAACCCTCCCACTCTCCATACGTTGGACTTCCTTGTCGTATGTCGACGGCGACATCAAATATTGCTCCACGACCACATCTTACAAGTTTGGCTTGTGCATGTGGAGGTGACTGAAAATGCAATCCTCTAATTGTGCCTACATTTCGCGATAGAGAATGATTGTCCTGTACAAAAGTAACATCAATTCCAAAATCTAAATAATTTTGATAACTATATATTTCAGAAAAAAAGCCACGGTGGTCATTGTGACGCAGAGGTTCAATTAATATAGGTGATAGAGGACACATGTATTTTTACTTTCAGTACTTACTTAATTTTCTCAGTTTGACTAATTAATTTGCCCTAGCGCTATGATGATGCGGCCTTTGCTATCCTTATACTTTCGCCAATCCTGAATTACATTTGATTTATAGCATTGCTTGTAACCACTGCAAATAAGGAATTTAGAAAACCAGTTTTCAAAAAATTTAGTTTCAAAGTAGTAAGTATGTGGAATATCTACTTGCCTTTTTTGTGCTCCATTATTTGGATATTCAGCATTAGGAACTTCCCAAAATACGAAGCCACCCGTCCTCAGAATCCTGGCTACCTCGGCTTTAAACTTTCCAATGTCTTGCACATGCTCAAGGCTGTGGCTACCATAAATTAAATCAACTGAATTGCTTGGTACATGATATATATCTTCAACCGTTTCCCATCGTTCATTATAGAAATTAGGCAAAGAACTGGGCTCGACGTTCACAATGTCCATTCCTTTCATCCAGAAAAGGTTGGAAATACCACCATGCCCAGCTCCAAAGTTGAGGAAAACCTTTCCTTGATTTAGAACTCGAGGGATACACTCATCTAAGATTTTATAATGAACAATGTCACGAATATTAACACCATAATTTTTTCCAGCTCGCGAGTCCCAATAAAGAGACTTATAATATTGATTTAATTCACTAACTGATGGCATTGGATCAAGGAAATAAAACCCATCCTCTGAGTATTTCAAATTACATTTAGAAAAAACTTTACGGGCTACAGCATTACCGGCTATCGACTCTACTTTGATAATAAATAATCCAAATAATTTAGTAAGAAAAAAATTAATGTTTGCAATAAAAAATCCACGCAAACCTTTTTCTCTTAATAAGTTCAAAATTTTTTTTAACATTTTTTTCCACTTCTTTCATTTGTAAAAGAAATAAGTATTTCTGAATTAACAGAAAAATTATTACTTTAAAATCTTATTACTTTCGCTACATCCGTAAATTGGTTCCGTATCACATTCACCATCTGAAGCGGAACAGTTTACATGTTAGCTCCTTAAAATTAATGTTTTTTAAACACTAGGGTGCTGATCTTCCAATAGCTGGCTTAATTCAGAACCTGCTTGAGGAAAATTTTTCATTCTAGTTAAAAGAATTGCGCTTTTTGGATAGACCACCACAGCAATAGTTAAGATAATCAGCTTAAAATACAGATATATGTTTTTATTTTTATAGAACCATACTTCAAGTTCACCTTTATATGGCGCTATGAAATTCTTATAGACATACTTTGCATCAGATGAATTTTTTAAAATGAATTCTTCATTACGAAAGATTATTGACCCAACCCCAGATAATCCTGGCCTACATTTTACTATATTTTCTTTAACATCGTCACTGTAAAAACTAAAATTCTCTTTGGTCAAAGGGCGAGGACCTATGAAGCTCATTGTACCGAATAATATATTTAGAAGTTGAGGTAATTCATTGATTTTTGTCTTTCGTAAAATGTGTCCTACTGGTAATACCCTTGGATCGTTGATAACCGTAACCGTACCTGGGCCTATGTTTGGACTATTTTTGAGCATTGTAGCAAATTTGAAAACATTAAATACCTTACCTTCACGCCCAGTTCGCTCTTGAAGAAAAAAAATCTCACCTTCACCAGTAAACTTTAGAGATAGTGCGATTATTACTAGCAGTGGAAGCAATAAAACCAGCCCAACCAAGGCTAATAAAATATCAATTACGCGTATCATGTTACATCCTTTGGCTCAGATATGAACCAGTATCAAAGTGATTAAATTCTGGAATAAACTTTTCTACCTGATGAATGATATCAGACTTGTCCCAATTCATCTCAAAGTTCGAATTTTCAAGAAACGTAATAAAATCATCACATTTCTTGGTTGAATGCCCAGTTTGATTCTTAATCACACCAATTTCTTTGTAGCTTGTAAAATCAAGTACCTCATTATCGGTATAAAATTCCTCATAAAGTTTTTCTCCGGTGGTATTACTTTCAAAAAAGTAAACAGGCCACTTATTATACTTTCTAAGCGCTGAAATACAGCTTCTTGCTTCATCTTCACTACTACAAAATTCAGGTTCAAGTCCAAACTCATGCAAAAAACGTACAGCAATATCTGAAAATTTAGTCAATTGAACCTCACGTTTAGAATCTGGAAAGTATATATCACAATTATTTCCTAATATACCTGAAAGAACACAGAGTAATCCCGACTCTCGTGAAGTTATAAAGTATCGCTCGATATCGCTTGGAGCAGATAAGGGTTGTGAATGCATCATTCTTTGCTTGAACCCGTGCAACAAAGAACCATCTGAAAAAGCTACATTTGCAAATCGAGCCAACGATACAGGATGACTATTGCGCTCATCAAACAAAAAGTGCTCCATAATTCGTTTGCTCGCACCCATTAAATTGACTGGATTTGCGGCTTTGTCTGTTGAGACACAAAAATAATTTTTAACCTTCCATTCACTGGTTAATCGCAATAGCTTAACATTATTCAAAATGTTGACGTTTAACATTCTCATCAAAGTAAATTTATCTTCTTCGCTTCGCACATGCTTCAAAGCAGCCAAATTAAATATATAATCATATGGACCAAGTTCGTCACACAAGCATTCAAACTCTTTACTACCAAAATCGACGCAAAATGTCTTAAAATCACAATTATTGTAACCAATTGAACTTCTTAGGTTTCGCACAAGTTCTACCAAGTTATTCTCACTAATATCTACTACATGGAGTAATTTTGGCTCAAGATTAAAAAGTTCATTAACAACAGATTTTCCAATTGAGCCCGCTCCACCAATCACTAAAACTTTGGCACATGAAAGTTTACTTTTAATTTCCACATAATTGTCCTCAAAGTCTCTAATAAACAATTCGTTTCCTCTTCCAATAACTCTTAATTCATCCATAATATCGTTTAAATCCTTTTTTAGTGTTCATTTGTGGCATCCAATCTAGCACTGCACAAGCGTAACTATTATCGATTTCAACATCAGTTGAGATAACTTTATAAGTATGTGATTTTCCAATACATCTAAAGAGAAGAGACAGAATTGAGTCAGGAATGGCAAAGATTTTTGTCTTCGATCTCCTTAGGAGCGTAAGCTCTGATATGATTTTATCAAAGGTTATCGCTTCACCATCGGAAACACAAAAAATCTTATTTCTTGCGGCTGTATTGTTAGCAATCTCCCAAATAAAGTCCACCAAGTTATCAACCGCTAAAAGACTTCGCTTATTTTTTAAATTAGCTATTGGTAGCGGTACACTTTTATCAACTAAACGTAACAGTTGGCGCATATTTCCCTTTACATTTTCACCGTAGACCATAGGTGGACGAATGATCGTGTAATTTATACAATTGCTTTTAGTAAAGCTTCGTATGTATTCTTCTGAACGTCTTTTAGATCGTGCATATTCATTTTCGCAAGAATATAGAGATTTTTCTGAAAAAGGCTTACCATGCTTAGAAGACTCCCCTAAAACCTTAATGGTGCTCAGGTATATAAAGTGTTTAACACCTGCTTTTACACTAGCGTTCAAAAGCGATCGTGTCATTTCAAAATTGACTTTATTGTAAAGCTCAGTGTCGTCTGCTTGATTTCCTCGATCAACATGCGCTAAGCCAGCAGCATGAATTACACTATCTACACCTTTTAGATGCTCAATCATTTCTTTTGTATTAAAAAGGTCACATTGGATAAAATGATCATGATTATTTGTGTTCTGGCGACCACATGATTTTGCTGTTCTAAATCCCTGATGCCTAAGTAAATGTTGTCCAACAAAGCCACTACCGCCAGTCACAGCAAAATTCATAATCTATGTCACCTTCCTATATCTGATCATTTTAAAAGGTAGCACCATATCGCTTGATAATCTTTTGCCAGTTATACCTACTCTTCAGTGTCAAACTGAGTGGGTTTAGAGTGCTATTCAGTGCGCCTTTCAGTTCTTTAAAATCATTAAAGTATATACCTTGATTATCCAATGTGTACCGATTCTGTGGTCGATCAATTGAAATTATTGGCTTATCTGCTACTATCATTTCAATTAATGATGGCGCACTGCCACAAAGTGTATGTGTGTGTATATAACCAAAGCAATTTCGACGTATGCAATCGAGTTTTTGCTTATCGTAGAGTCCATCAATCAATGTGATATTTTTCACTTGGCCAAATCTTTTTTTGATATTGTGGCCATAAGCACTATTTGAAAGGTTTGAAATTAATACTAATTGTTTTTCTGGGTAATTCAAAAATACCTCACAAAGCTCATAAATTTTATTATCTTTTATTGATCTACTCACAGATAAATAATAATTCTTAGACAAAAAATCATATTCTTTTTCTAATTCTTTTGCAGATAATGATTTATAAATTTCTCCACCATATGGTATAATCTCTACATTTCTTCTTTTATGATTTAAGAAAGTTAAATAATACTCATTGTCTAAAATCAGGGTATTTGAATATCGTTCTGCTAACTTAAAGCACAGCTTTAAGTATAACTTTATAAACTTATTATATTGTGGCCTCTCCCATTCTATCCCGCCGATATTAACAACCACTCTTGATCGAAAGATAAACTTTGCAATGAGTGCACCAATTATTCCTTTTGCTCCGAGCAATAAAAAGGTATCTGTTGAGCCTGAATACCTCAAAGATGAAAATATATCTAGCATCAACCCTGACAATCCAGATCCGCTTAGGTTGGAATTTACCACTTCTATATTCTCTATATCGACAGTATTTTGGTTTTTTCGGGGAGAAATAATTCTGAGTAAAGTGTTTTTATCATTGTATTTCACAAGCATATTGACGAGTTGATCCCACCCACCATAACTACCCTGGTAACCATGAGATCCAATTACAGTTACTTTTTTCATAGGAAATTATCATACTTATTGTTGATATATTCTGCTAAACAGATCTTCCAATCGCGCATTAAATTTATACCCCGTAATTCCAACTTTTGATTAACTAATCGCTCACTCACAGGACGGGGAGCATAATATTCTTTCTCAAAAAATTTGGAGTTTACTTTCAGTAACTCAACTGAGCCTTGCAAGCCTGTGTGTTTAATAATTTCAGAGGCAACTTCATAGCGACTAGTCATTCCGCCGCATACCATATTGTATAAACCATAATATTCAGTTTCTAACAATGCAGCACAATTGGTAGCGAAATCAATTGTGTATGTTGGGGTCCCATCTTTATCATCAACAACATAAAGCTTTTTTTGGCCTTGATGAATTTGTTTCATAATTTTATTGATGAATTTTTTATCTTTTCTAGGTCCACCACCCATCATCCAGCCAGCACGACAAACATAATGCCTTTTTGCGTTTTCCAAAACATAGCGCTCACCAAGGTATTTTGTGCGGGCATAAACACCAAGTGGATTTGGCACATCCCAATCGTCGTAAACAGGTTTACGACCATCAAAAATTCCAGCGGTAGAAATGTATAAAATGGGAATATCCAGAGAATTAGCAATGATTACTGCATTTTCTACGCTTAAGGTATTTGTCACATAAGCATTTTCACTATTTTCTTCACAATATTCTAAACTTGTATGAGCTCCGATGTGTAATAAAAAATCTGGTCGAAAAGATTTACTTACAGCCGAATATTCATTAAAATTTCTAAAATCTAAATAGGATATCCACTCATCTGTGGTTATAATATCAGAACAGTGTAATTCATATCCTTTTGCATTCAATACCTCGTAAAATGCTTCTCCAAGCATTCCTCCAACACCAGTCATCATTACCTTCATTTTATCTTTCCTTTAATAATTTTGCTGGTACTCCACCAACTATTTCGTATTCACGAACTGATTTTGTAACGATAGCTCCAGCCGCAACAATTGCACCTCGACTTATTGTAACTCCATCCAATATTTTAGCACCCGCACCAATCCATACATCATCATCTATCTTGACGCCAATTCTTGTAACCCCTTGTTTTCTAATCAATTTATCATAATCTTGGAAGTTGTGATTTTCTGATAAAATCATAACCCCTGGCCCCATGATAACATTATCGCCGACAACAACATCTCCTCGCACTTGAATAAAACAGTATTCTGAAATACCAACATTATTGCCGAGTATTAGCTTTCCTGAAGGCTGACTAAGAACTCCCAATGAGCAAAAATGGCATCCATCCCTGATAGTTACAGAATCTCCAAATAAGAAACTTTCTGCAGCAAATGCATTAATTGTAACTCTTCTGCCAATCGATATGCCTTTTCCAAATTGGATATTTCGCCCACCAACTATCCTCGTATGCTGACCACAAAATCCTATTAATGTTGAATTTTTTAAAAACACTCTCAAAATATTATAACGCAACAGTCTAAGCAAATATGAAATTAATATGTATAATCTCTGCTTATTGTTTAAGTTATTCAACAAACCTAAGCGACCTGTTATTTTTTCTATTAATTTGAACATTCGTAAACTTTGATCTAGTATATTTTGCTATCAATATTTGACATTATGCTATCATACCCGTCCATGTGTAAATCTGACCTGAAACAATCATTGTATTTATTTTCCACTTCTGAAACTATTTGACTATATTCTCTATCACTCATACCCATTGCGTAATCGTGGGAAAATTGTAACTCCGAAAAATCTTTGAATCCAAGCTGATCTTTAACTTGAAATTCCTCAAACGAACCAATGTTAGGCATAATAGTAGGCTTTGACATCGCATACGCCTCTATTAACGTATTTGGCAAATTATCAAACCATTTTGAACATATTATGCAAAATTTAGACATTTTTATGTAATTCTTTATTTCATCATGATTACACTTTGGTAAGACTCTTATATTTCCATAGGCTTGATATTTCTGCCAAGCTTTAACATCCTGCTTTGAAATATCCCCCACTAATAGAATTTTAGAACTAGGGTTTTTGGAAAAAAAATAAAGCAATTCATCTACACCTTTATCGGAAGAAAGGCGGCCAAAATAGATAAAATCGTATAAAAATTCTGGTGAATAGCATTCATTTGGGCCGTCTTTGAATCCAAATGTGTAATTTAAGCTATGCTTGAATTTTTTTAACAAAGGACTTTTCGACGCGATATTAAATGCAAATTGATTAGTCCACATCAATGAAAGTTGTTCCTTTGGACTAATCGCGCGGTTTACACGCAACAAGAAAAATAGAAACAATGTCTTAAAATAACTTCCACCACACTTTTTTCGTAAACTTTGATGTGGCTGATCAACGCACAATGTACAAACTGCATCAGTCGTATCTTGGAAAGTATTTCGCATGCAAATAAGTCCGTAATCACTTTGCCTTGCTATAGTTGGAACTTTGTATAATCTTAAAGCTGTAAACACACTTGGCGTTAACTTTCCGGAATATTGCAAAACAATAGCAAGATCATAATGTTTGTTTTTTAATTCACGTCGTAATGCAAAAAAAACTCTTAAATCCCATATAGAAAAAATTGCAATTTTTATTTTAGTTAATAAAGATAATTTCTGATCTTGATAACTATATACCTTTGGATTACCCAAAGGCTTAGGTACATATTGCAAAATATCTGGTAGATTATTTTGATAATAATCAAGGCAAAATATTCTACAGTTATTTCCATTATCTTCAAATATTTTTTTGGCGTTGATCAGGTAGGTTTCTGGACCTGAAGCATGATAACCCCGATTATGAACGAATAAAATACTTTTATCTTTCATAACACTTTTGTATTATTTTAGCGTTGTCATTCCAAGTCATATTAGTGTGTGAAACTAACAGACTATTTTTAAGTTTCGTTAATTTGCTTTCATCATTTAAGATACTTAGCAAAGCTGATGTAAATCCATCTACACTTTTTTTAAACGATATATATTCTATTTGTATGGAAAATTCATCTCTAAGTAAATCTGTGTATCCAAATGCACGATGACAGGCTACTGGTAATTTTGCACCTAAAGCTTCAAATATAACCGCTCCACTGGCTTCTTTTAAACTCGTCTGTAATAGCAGATCACTTTTTTTCATGTATTCTGTTACTTGTCGCTGTGACACTTTTCCCTTGAACTGAATGTCACAATTTAATTTTTTTACCCATGCTTCATATTTCATTCGATTGGGACCATCACCTAGAATCACTAACCTAAAAGAACCTCTTATTGGTTTACAATTTTCAAAAACTTTTAGTAAAATATCTAAACATTTTAAATTATCTAATCTACCAACCCATAATAACTGTAATTTATCTTTGTTCAAATCGGCCGCGAAAGGCGTTTTATCATACTCTTCAATATTTGAATTTACGGCCATGTCACTCAAAATTGATAGATGCTTAGAGCTCGTCTTTAAAGCACTCTTATCATCTTTTGTAACACAGAAAATATGTTTGATTGATTTGTGTTTAAATTTTCTTCTTGAAGCATATGAATTTATGGTGTTGAAGATATTTCTTGTAATGATTTTAATATTTTGTCTAAACCCAAACTTAAGAAAGCCACAGGGTATGTTATGGTATCCACTGATAGGACCTATATACACACTATTACTTAAGTCAGAAAAACCTGTATAATATGCCCTATATGATATGTGGTTGTAATAATGAAGAATTTGAATGTCATGGCTTTTCAGGATTTCGCAAACAGAACGAGACCATTTTTTTAATCTTAAAAAATACAAAAATTGCGTTATAGGATTAGACCCAAAGTTTTGAGGTCGATGAAATATTCGTGGTTGGTCTACCCATATCATATTGAATTTATTAGAAAGAGGATCTTGCATAACCTGCTTTTTATAATGTTCGGTTCCCCATTGATTTGTTGATGCAGCTATTACGTTAAGATGGCATACAGAACTTAATTCTAATGCAATATTCCATCCACTCTTACACTCACTTCCAAGGGTAGGTGAGAATTCATGACATATCAAATATACCTCAGGTTTCATCTGATACCATCAGTTCTATACCCTTTGACAAAGTGGTAAGTTGGCGACCCAATATACTCAACATTTTGCTATTTTCTGCACAGCGGCGCATCATATCTCCTTGCGCCCTTTCAGGTAAATAAATAATCTCAGACTTGCTTGATAAAGTTTCTTTAACAATGTTCGCTAATTCAAGCATAGAGATCTCAATATGTGAGCCAATGTTAATAAGTGTTTGATTAATTTTGAAAAGTTTAATAATTGTATCTACTGTATCTTGAATAAAGCAAAATGTACGTGTTTGTTTGCCATTACCGATTATAGTGATTGGTATATTGAGTCTTGCGCAATTCACAAATTTAGGAACAACAAAATCTGTAGACTGGCTTGGTCCGTATGTGTTGAAAAATCGCATATTGCAAAACGAAAAATTATTTATTTGAGAATACGTCTCAAAAATCTTTTCACCCATTAATTTTGTAACCGCATAAGGCAATCGGGCGTTCAATGGTGTTGTTGCGATACTTTGTGGATGCTCAACAGGTTCACCATAAACTTCTGAAGAAGAAGCAAACAGAACTTTGCAATTCTGATAATTTTTAGCAATGTTTACTATGTTCATAAAACCCTTAACATCAGATATGACCATTTCTGGAAATTCAATCGTGCGCTCAACTCCCACAACTGCAGCTAAATGTACTATAACATCAAAATTTTGATACGTGTCTAAAATTAAGCTTGCGAAGTCATCAGAATTACAATCAATATTATGCAATGTAATTGATTGATTGCCTAAATCTAAGTTTTGTATGCGTCCAGTTAGAAAATTATCTACGACGACGATCTTCACATCCTTCCAAATAGATAAGGTCTTAACTAAACTTGAACCAATATTACCTGCTCCTCCCGTAATAAGAATATCCATAGTTATAAACTCCAGTCTGATAGGTCTGCTTTAAACATTCTCTTCAAATCATATATCTTACCCTTTGGCCTCAATAATGATTTAATTTTGATAAATTCATATTCAAAACAGACATGTTTTACAGCGAATATAATTAGGTCATATTCTGATGACAGATTTTCGTAATTACTTATCACTTCTGTAGTGTCGGCAATCGGGTCATAAATATCAACGTTATGACTTGCTGTTTTAAAACTTTCAGCCAAATCTTTTATTTTCGAATTTCTTACATCAGGACAATTCTCTTTAAAAGAGTAACCACAAATCAATATTTTAACCTTGGCATTTTTAAAATGATTTATAACTTGTGAATTAATTCGATCTACAACATTCTCATTTACATCACGAGCCATTTTTATGAGTTCGACGTTTACACCCAACATTTCACCCATATAAATTAAATAATACGGGTCTATACCAATACAATGGCCGCCAACTAGTCCAGGCTCAAACGGTAGAAAATTCCACTTAGTTTTTCCGGCATCTATTACATCATGCGTTGAAATTCCAATCTTGCTACATAACTCAGAAAGGTTATTCATTAAAGCAATATTTAAATCTCTTTGAGTATTTTCAAAACATTTACAACATTCTGCAACCTTTATTGATGCGACCTCAAATGTACCTGCAATTATTATTTTATCATACACTGATTTTATTTTTACTCTGGATTCTATTGTATCACCCGCTACTAATTTAACTATAGTTTTAACTGTGTTTACTTTATCACCAGGATTTATTCTTTCGGGCGAATATCCAATATTAAAATCTTTTTTACCGACAAGTGACGATGCCTGTTCTAATATTGGCAGACAAAAATCTTCCGTCACACCAGGGTATACTGTGCTTTCATATACTACTATGTCATCTTTTTTTATAAAGCCTCCTACGAGTTCAGAAGCGCTCTTTAATGGTCCTAGGTCTGGTTTGCATAAAGAATCAATTGGTGTTGGAACAGTCACTACAAAAAAATTACATTCTGCCAAATCATTTTCGTTCGATGTACATGCCAAAGTAGCCTCAATTAAAGATGTTTGATCAACTTCACCGGTTCTGTCGAAACCTTTGTTTAACTCATTTACACGCTGCTTCGATATATCGAAGCCAACAGTTTGAAAATGCTCAGAAAAAGCAAGCGCAAGTGGTAAACCGACATAACCTAGCCCAATAATAGCTATTTTCATTTGTTGTTGTGACACCATATAATCCTATCTTTTGTGAATATTGTTCTTAACAGAGAACTTAGTTTTTTTTAAAAACATGTTTATAATAAGCTCATTCAAATTTCTGAATTCGCTGTCCTTTACAAACCAGTCATGTGATGGAATACTAAATCCCCTTTTTGATCCCTTTAATATGCTTTCAGGCAACTGATTACCTAATGCTTTTTTGAGCAAATGTTTAGGATTTTTGGAATCATAAACTATGTTAGAAGGTAAGCGAAAGAGGTATTCAATCAAATTTAAATTCAGTAAAGGAACCCTCGCTTCAATACCATGTCTCATCGACATACGGTCAACCTTTGTAAGATTATCATCCGGTAAATATGTTTTAAGATCTAAATATTGAAAGCGTTTGACTACAGGTAGCTCGCTTTTATAATATTTTCTATAATACCAGTAATCATCATAATTGTTGGGTATTTTCCATCTTTTTCTATAAATATTTTTTTCGCTATGGATCAACCCTCCCATAAAACGCGTATAAACTTCAAAATCATCAAATGTGAAATAAAGTTGAATTCTGTTTACTAATTTTTTCACAAATTTTAAGCGGTTTAATATATTGGAATTCAAAATATTATTTATCACCCTAGGTAGCTTAAGTCTCTGATAAGGCCGTTTTTCAAAAAATTCATACCGCGTGTAACCACCAAAAACTTCATCACCACCGTCGCCAGTCAATACAACCTTAACATGCTTTGAGGCAACTTCCGAAACAATATTAGTCGGAATAAATGACGTATCACCAAATGGTTCGTTAAAATGTGAAAGTTGTGATGCAAATACCTTTTTTGCTAAGCCTTCATTAACAGTAAAGTGTTCATGCTTTAGTTTTAAAAAATCCACACAGTCTTTAATTCTACTACTTTCATCATATATAGGGTTTTCAAAAAATAAGCTGAACGCCCTTATTTTCTCACCAAATATTCTTGAAGCTAAAAAAGCAACAGCACTGGAATCTAAACCGCCGCTTAAGAACAAACCTACTTCTACATCAGCTTGAAGCTCCTCTGTAACAGAAGCGACCAAAAGTTTTTGTATATTTGAAACCGCGACTTCTTCAGAGTGATTCAGAATATTTTGAAATTCGACATCCCAATATTGATTGATTTGTAACTTGTTGTTTTCCACATCAAACTGCAAATAATGTCCTGGTTCAAGCTTTTTAATTGCAGTGAAGGGTGTCTTAGGCGCCGGAACATATGAATAAGTAAGAAAATCATAAAGCGCCGTATAATCAAAATGTTTGGTTGGACTCAATTCAAGATATTCAACAATTGCGCTTAGCTCCGAGGCAGTACTCATCCTATTTTGTCCAACATGATAAAAAAGTGGCTTTATTCCCAAATGATCACGGACTGCAAATATTTTAGCTGCTTCAGTATCATGTATAGTAAAAGCAAACATACCTCTTATTCTCTGCAACAATCCATCAATGCCCCACTTCAGATATCCTGCCAAAACAACTTCACAGTCTGAGTTACTAGAAAATTTATATCCAAGCTTAATCAATTCATCTCGAAGGCTCAAAAAGTTATAAATTTCACCATTTACCACAACCGATACCAAATTATCTTCTGACACAAACGGCTGTTGTGCAGCATCAGAAAGATCAATGATACTAAGCCTATTATGACCCATATAATGATTTTTCGTGGTATATTCTGCTGTCCCGTTTGGACCACGATGCACTAACAATTTCAATGCGGCACGTGCCTTGGATAATTTAAAATCTTTGTCAAATATTGTAAAAAAGCCACACATTCATTATCACTCAATCAAGTTTTCTCTATGTCTTATAATTTTTGCAGGTGATCCAGATGAAATAACCCAACTGGGTATGTCTTTGGCCACTACTGAGTTAGCCCCAACCACTGCTCCGTCACCAATAGTTACACCAGGTAAAATAATGACACCCTGTCCAATCCAAACATCATCACCAATCAAAATATCCGAAGCAGTTTTACGAATTATCTGCTCCAATACAGTCTTTCCTTTAGTCTCGATTAATGCATCAGTATTTGTAATTCTGTAATCTAAATTATGTGAATAATTTTGTACCAAGCAATTTGGGCCAATAGATACTCTGTGTCCAATTTTAACGTTAGCATACTTGCTCAAGACCCTTGATCCCTCTGCAATAGCAAAGTAATCGCCAACCATTATATTTTCGCCAACGATCTTTGAATGAACAATCCTAGCTCTTTTTCCGATCGTCACACCTTGACTTATAAGGCTGCCTGTGAGGGTTATCGATGATGGCCAACGATTCTTATTTCGCATGTCTTTAAGAAACTGTAAGATTTACGCTTTCCTTTCTATTGTCAGAAAAAACTGAGGCAATGTCTTGTTTTTCAATAGTATAACCTTCACTATCTATTTCTTGAATTTTTTCAAATAGATATTCAATATTTTTGTAATTATTTAATCCAAAAACCAATGCATAACTTCCAAGAAATTCAATAAAAATATCTTTTACAAACACTGGTTTCTTGAGGTGTAATAATTCAAAAATTGTTGTTGAATACGCACCTACAAAAGCAGAAGGCCATGCGCTGAGGCGACTATCACTTTTTAGTACTGATATATTGCTATAATCTTCGAATAGTCGTTCATACTTCTCTACTACATCTGACGGATGGGGTATAAGTATTAAAGAACACTTTACATCTGAATTAGCTATTAATTGATTTAAGCTAAGTATATCATTTAATAAATATTCCATGTGCGAACGCTGACCTATAAAAACAATTGAAGGCGACACTTCTTCAGTTAGAGGAAGCCAACTCAAAGTAAATAATTTATCAGATTTAAAATGTCCTATTTGCACACCCGTTGGAAGCGCATAACTATTTTTCCATGCGGGTGAGTAAAATAGAATTTCATCTGGAAATAATGACGGTTTTGGTATTTCTACCTCAAAATGGTAATTTGGTATCCGTGAGGTGCATAACCCATGCTGCACTTCGACAACTCTTATTGCCTGCGAATTACAGGCTTTAATTATGCCTAAATTTGATATTCCATCTGTTAAATATACCGTTTCAACATCTATTTTTTTTAATAGTGTGCGTACTTTTTGATATTGCAGGTGAAAACTGGCGTTAGCATAAATAACATGCTTGAGAATTCTAACAGGGTTTCTTTTGAGAATAATGAATATAATAAAGGTTAGTAAAATTAAGTTTGGAATTATTTTAATTACGTGGAAGATAATTATTGGTGCATTCAATCGCTTATCTAAAAAAATATCCCCAGGTATGACATTCTTTTCACGTAAGCAGTTACTTAAAACACTCACATTTGTTGAATCAGCTATGCTTTCTTTTATCGATTTCATCCATGGATCTAACTCACCTCGTTGTTCAAATTTTGGATTATTTATTAATAAAACATTTCTGGGTACTACTGTAGAAATAGTTGGCAATCCAAAATTATTTTTCCTAACGAATGTTCCTGTACGATTTGTAAAATACTGGAAAATCGCTCGTCGGCAAATTAACCAATACTTGAAAAGAAATGTATTCTTTAAAACTTTATCAATTTCAAAAATTTTATTTAAAGAACTTATTCGCAAATTAAATCACCAATATCCTTGCGGTTATACAAAAAAATATGCCTCCAACTAAAAATATGGCCAATTTATCTATAAATAATAATGTAGGTTTAATATATGGTCGAAATAATACTAAGGTAGTAAGGACGGTAAAAGCCGAGCCAATCGCTATGCTAATTGATGTGCCTAAAAGGCCTTTATCGGGCACAAGAATATAAGATATGATCAATACAATACAGCCAGATATTAGTGATACAAGTGGTAATCTTTTTGTCAGTTTTTGATAGAAAATCTCAGATATAAGTAAGCGATACAGGAGATTAAAAAACATGCCAATTATCAAATACAAGAATATAATCCAATCTACATGATACCGGCTATCAAATAAAAAATTCATTAAAAGTGGCGCTATAAATAATATAGATATCAATGTTAAAATCCCTAACCTAAAAAACAATCGAAGAATTCTGTTTGCCTCCTCATATTCCGTTGCTGATCGATCTCTCGCTTTTATATATAGTGGAAAAAATGCCTTTTGACCCGCTTCTATTAGAATAACAGCTGGTAATAAAAGCTTTAAAACTATAGCAAATTTTCCAAGCTCAAATGTGTTTAAATAAATTGGTATAAATATGGCATGAGCATAATTAGACACCCAGGTATTTAGTCTATGAAAGGTTGTAGGGATGCTATATTTTAACAATTCGTTTAAATTAGACTGTTGAAAGGTAAATTCCAACCTTGGGATTACTATAGCTAGTGAAATAATGAATAAAAAAAGATTGGCTGCTATATCTGAGTATACCAAAGCTGAAACGTTCAATCCTCCTATTAGGATGAGGTATGATTTAAATATTATTAAGATCAGAAAGGCTGCAATTGTAATAATAGAAACTTTCATAGCTTCATTATGTGCTTGAAGAATTGCTTTAGCAAACTCCCAACAGGTAGCCAAAAATATATTCATAGTCATCATGATGAATAAAATTTTTATATTGTATTCTGTCCAGCTAAATACATTGAAATACAAGGAAAGTATTATGCCAGTCGGAATTATTGTCATGCTCCCAATACATAATATCACAATTCCCTCTGTTAAAAATTTCTTTTGAGAGATATTTAATGTTGATTGAAAGCGCAAAATCGCCGTTGGGACGCCTAATCTAGAAATGACAGAAATTAATGTTGTTAAAATAATAAATGTTTCATAAATACCATAATCTACTGGTGATAAATTTTTTGCAAATATAGGTAGCATCATAAGATTCCCAGCTGCAGGAATAATAGACGATATTGAGTAAAATATATAGTTTCGAAAGAATATTTTCAAAATAAGTTATTTTCTTGGCGTAGCCATTTTCATTTTACATGCTTGATAAATTGACTTGATGCTCTTCAGCGGATTTATAATAAGTATCTTTATTAATCCAAATTTTTGGAATGCTATACTCTTGTGATTATTTAAAATTACTTTGTCATTATCAAAGTTAGCTTCAGCTTCGTAAAATCCAGATATATAGCCTGCTATCCCTTGAATATTTCTTTTTGGTGAAAATAGAATTAACAACCAAAGTGTAGATAAAGTATTTTGTCTTTTGTGCCTGAGTTTATGCCCACGATTAAATCCAAAAATAAATTTTTGATCTTCAGTTGGTAATCGGCAATGATCAATAAAGTGTAATTTGGTACTTAATTCTAACCCTGGTATTTTTGCTATCCAGTCATCTCGATTGGTTTCTGTAATTGTAACTCTGCTTGGAATTGAGTCAGTACGTATGAAATGACACCCATATATGCTACAATTTGTAATATGATCATATACAGGAACAGTCAATCTTTGAGGTTTTTCCGTATTTAATATAGCTCTCAAGAAAGTAAACTTTTGGAGGTCAACGAAGGTCATATCCCCATCAAGCTTTAAAATGTAATCCGAAAATTGACAACTTTTTGATAAATTATAAAATTTCTGCATAGATGCTTTAGCAGGTAAATTCTTTATAATAGTGTGCTTAATTGTGTTCCCATGTAAGGGAATACAATCAGAAATTTGTTTAATTTGAAAATCGAGTTGAGGCTCACCCACTGTTGTGGTTATTATATGAATTTTTGTCACTCGCTAACAGTGCTCCAGGAAAAAAAAGTGAGTAGATTATAAACGTTGGTGCTTCAGGTAGAATAATCACAAAACCGTCTAAATAAAGTGCAATTACAATAAATGAAATAATATAGTTATTTTGCTTAAAGCTCAAAAATCTATAAATAATGTAGATATATATTATAGCAAAAAAGAAACCAAGCTCTGCAAAAATATGAGGCCAAAATGTATCAAGCAATGTACCAGCATTACCTGAATTTAACTTCTCGGCAGAATTTCCCGCAATTCCAGTTAATCCATATTCATGATAGGTATCACTTATTTTATATATGAGACCATTTTGAAGAGAAAATTCGCCAATGAGCGAGCCTAGGCTACCGAATGTCCCAATTCCAGATCCAAATCCAAGTGTATCCAAGTTTATTAAAAATGCTGTGTAATACATAGCTAAACGAATATGCCCAGCAACTCCGACATTTCCAAAGTAATCCATATTATCAGAAATATTTTCACGTAGATTTGGAGCCAAAAATACTAAACAAGTAATCAGCAGCGAAAGGCCGTATACCTTATGATTAAACTTAATTTTCTTTCTCTCATGATAAAAATAAATTAAAATAAATAATAGAGCAACTAGAATATTTTTTTTGAGGACTTGAAGTAATATTATATAGGTTGGAATTAATAAAAGAAGCAAATATGCTCGGCGATTTATGTATTTTTCACAATATAAGTAAGTGCTATATAAAATTGTTGCAACCATCACTCCGCCAAGTTCAGCAGCCTCGCGGTAGAGACCCGTGTGTAACCTTAAATCATAACCCAATATACCTTGTATCGCAGCAGGTATCGCTAACAAAATGGAAATAATAACCAAATAAAATATTTGTTTTTTGATTACTTTTCCTTTCACAATCAAGGAATTTCCTAATATTATTGCGATAATTGGAAAGAATGTAAAAAAGAAGGAAATAATAAAGGATGCTGTATTAATATCAGATATTAAAAGTTGATAACAACAATAAAATAATAAGAGTAAAAACGCAAATATAGTACGAATATTTAAAAAGCATTTATAATTATAGCAGTAAATAAAGATTATCAAAGATGCTATAATATGCTTTACGCCAATTATGTATGGTATTGGTAAGCCAAAGTATATTAACTTTTCATAGCTTATAATAAATCCATATAAAATTGAGACTAAATACACTTAAAAACAATCATTTAATTTAAATCTCACAATACATAATTATGGATAAATAGATATTATATTTTCTGCAATGGTAGGGTAACCTAATTCTTCTTCTAAAGTATTTCTCTTTTCAAATGACTGAAAATTAATCATTTCGTAAGTATTTGCATCTAAGCCTATTTGTTTTATTTTAAGAGCTAAATCTTTCATTTCAGCATTATTATCCTCATAAATTAAAAACATTGGTATTTGTCGTAAATATAATTCACGGACTGTTCCTAAGCCTGGTCGAACAATTGCTCGGTCTAGTGAGTTGTACATCTGCTTTGAAAATGTGGCTAATTGGTAATTTTTTATTTTATTACCCAAATATTTCAAAAGGTACTTATCTAAGTAGATATTTTCATAATCTTTGCAAATTTCAACTATGTAATCACTGTTATTTTTAAAGTCGTTTATTGCTCTTCCTGAAGCACCACTTGCAACTAAAATTGAAGTCTGATTATTAAATTTACTTATTGTGTCACTCTTGCATCTAAATCCATATGGAAAGAAATTCATTTGTGCTTGAACATTAGGCATACTAAAAAAATGGTGTCCAATTATTTTTGGCTTATACCTTAAAAGGAGGTGATCGATGTATTTTTTTTCGCCTGCAGAGTGGTGCACCACTTCGTGCCAAAAGAAGTTTGCAATTAATATTGTATCATTACGTAATAGTATTGGTTTAATGATATTGTCCGATACAATGATTTCGTTGTCTGGTATTGATTCAAACACTTTTTCCCAATGCCGCATTTTGAAACCCGTTTCAGTTAGCAAACTTGGATTTTTTATTATTTGTATTTCATTAGATTCTGAATAGTCATTTTTCTTTAAAATTGATAGAGACTTCTCATCAGCGAAAAAACTTACTGCAGCACCATGAAATTCTCTTAATTCGTTTGCAACACTTATAGCTCGTTGTAAATGTCCCAGTCCATTTGAACAAATTATGAAATTATATTTCAATTTAATAGTTTTTAGTTAAAGTAGCAAACTGTATGGACGATGGTAATGAAGCTGGATTGATTTGTGACCATGCATCACAAATAAACTTGGTTTTTTCTTTTTTAAAATATGTCCAAAATTTGTTTGGATTATTTACATGGTCGTTTAATAAAAATATTGCATCAAAGTACTCTACTTCTTGATTAGTAGACTTAAAGCCTTTCTTTTCCAATTCATCTTCATTTAAAACACAATCATGATAGAATACTGAATGTCCCATATCAGATAGTTTTTTACCTATAATTATACTTGTTGATCCTCTGATGTCATTAGTTTCAGGATTTCCTTTAAAGGCAACACCAACGACCAAAATATTTAAGGCTTCTTGTATATTATTTGTACGAATAAAATTTTCAAATCTTTGGATTGGTAATAATATGCTGGCTTCATTGGTTTGTCGACCTAATTCCGTGAATTTTCCAAGCATACTATACTCTGTTAACGACGCTTTTAACAATTGAGGGTCTTTTGTAAGGCAGTACCCACCAACGCCAGGACTGGGTTTAGGCAATTTACCCCTGACGTAGTCTAGACCCGCTGCATGTAAAACTTTTGCAGCATCAATATTCGTGTCTTGTATCGATAGAGCAAATGCATTTGAGAATGCAAAAGTTAAATCTCTGTAGGAATTATTTAGTAATTTACAAAATTCTGCTTCTTCCATTGTATCTAAATATATGATTTTAGACGTAAGTTTGCGAAAGACCTCGCCAGCTGCATAAGCACATTCCTGAGTTAAACCTCCAACAATCTGCGGAAGAGTGAATAACTCATTGTAAGCTTGTCCCTCTATTGTCCTTTCAGGTGCAAAGGCCAGTTTAAAGTCTACTCCTGCTTTTAATCCAGAATACTTTTCTATAGTTTTCAATACTAGGCTCTGGCATGTACCCGCTGGAACCGTCGAACGCACTATTATTGTTTGGTTCACTTTTAATCTTTTAGCTATCGCGCAACTTACACTCTCTAAAGCAAAAGTGTCTACCGCTCCATCATCAATGGGTGTGCCTACTGCAATGATATAAATATCACAATTCGAAAATTCAGAACTTGTAAAAGTTAAATTGCCTTGATCTAATGCAGATTTTACAGCTAGCTGGAGTCCGTCTTCGTGGATATGTAATTCCTTATTGATCAAATCTTCTATTAAATTTTGATTTCTGTCTATACCCGTCACTTTATAACCTGAATTGGCAAGTGCTACAGCCAAAGTAAGCCCCACGAAACCCATCCCATAAACTGCAATTTTGGTGACCCTGTTTCTTGATGCCAGAAATGCTGCAGTATCAATTACCGAAATTACTTCACTTTTTCGGTTGTTCACAGGAATAATTGTTGGTATTTTTTTTAAATTTATAAGAAAGTCATAGAGTTCTTGATACCAACTGTTCTCGAACGGACTATTAACAGTGAACACAATTGGGGTTTTGTTCATTAAATCATGAACTAGCATAGATTTACTTTTATCTTTATCAATGAGTGAAATGAAGTCCCCTCTAGAGATTAAACCAACAAATTTATTTTCCTTTTTTACCAGAGTGAATCCAAATTCATCGTATTTTGATTTAGTTTGCAGTACTGTTTCAACTAATGCTTTCAATGTGATGTCATATTGGACACTTAAACAATTTCGCTTAAACATCTAATGGTGTCTCTTCCCAATTATTAATCATAGTTCTATGATCGTGATTTCCTTTGTAGCGTGGAGATGCAAAGCGTCCTCGGTAATAACTTCTATTCAAAAGTTCTTCATGTGTGAGAATTCTATTGATATCTCCAAGAAGCGTCTGTTCCCAATCATGCATAATTGATGAAAGTTCTCGTTCCTGCTCCTCTCTTGATTTAAACGAAAAGTCAAAAATCTCTTTTAAGTGTTTCGGTAAAATCGAAACCGGACCATCTTTAGTCTCATCTTTTTCTAATATGGTAAAGTGACGCTCAATAGTTGTCGCTCCCAAAAAAATTGCACATTTTGTTGCAAATACTCCATCTCTATCAACCAAAGAATGGTCTGAAAGGCCAATATTGGGTGTGAATTTTCTCAAGTATTGCATGCGGCTTAAATTGAAGTCTTTTAATTCAGTTGGATATTTCGTGACGCAGTGAAGAAAAGTAAGCTTGTCAGTTCTATTTTCGAAAATTTGAGAACACTTTTGAATTTCATCATTGAATGTAGCACCAGTAGAAACGTAAACGTGCTCAAAATTAGCATCCAGTTCACGCAGCATTTGAAATGAAGCACAATCATAACTTGCCACTTTAATCTCTTTGAAGCCAAGCGCTTGGCAATGGCTTACATCGTCTCTAGTGAAACATGTTGTTAGTGGAATTACGCCTAAATCTTTGCAGCGTTTAATAAAATATTTAATTATATCGTCACTTAATTCTAGATTTTTCAATCTCTCATACTCAGAAGCAAAAGGACGATTAATTTCTAAAGTTTCTCCATTAGAAATCACACCTTCTTCAAATTTTGGTCTAAGTGTCAAATTTTTCACGTATATGTTTTGGATTTTTACATGGGTTGCATTACTTTCTGCTGCAGCTAATATCATTTTTTCTAGCAATTCAAAATTACCGTTGTGATTCTGGCACAGTTCAGCAATTAATTTCATTTTTAAGCTCCTCCATTAACTTATAAATCACACGTGACCGCGCAAGCTCGATTGCCTCTTTTGCATAGCCACCAATGTGTGGGGTTATTTTAATATCTAAGCCATTCTGGCTTTCGATATACAGTTTGTTCAGCTTATATTCATCAGTAGACCATACTGCATCACCATCCAATACATCAGTGTAGTAACTTTTTATTTTTTTAGCTCGCAATGCATCAATCATTGCTGTTTCGTCTAGCAGCTCGCCTCTTGCTATATTAACGAATACATCAACTGGATTAGATAAATTATTTAACAGTTTTTGATTAATAATTTGGCAATCATCATAATTTGCTGATAATATTATATAGTCACTATCTTCAAACAAATCTTCTAGGCTAACAAACTGTGAAAATTCATACTCAGGATCTACATTGTCACACTTAATATCATTGTGCATAACTGACATATTAAAACCATGTCCGTATTTTGCAATCATTTTTCCAAGACGGCCAAATCCAATGATCCCAAGGGATTTACCTGATAACTGAGAAATATCTTGATAATGTGTGCGTGACCAACTGTCAGTGGGCTTCGAAATAAATTTTTGAGTATTATTGCGTACAGCTGACAAAAGCAAGAACCATGCGTGCTCCGCTGTCGAAGTTACTGAGTTTAGAAATTCAGTATCCCCCTTTAAACTAATTACGTTCACTCTATCAAAAATCATAGATTCTAAGTGAGTCAATCCAGTTGTAGGAGTTACAACTATCTTTAAGTTTGGATTTACTGCTAAGTGTTTTTCGCCAAAAGATATTCCCAGCTTTAAAAGTACGATCTCTGGTGTGATGGAGCTATAAATTTCATCAAATTCTGTCTGTTCTACACCGTGTGGTGTAAAATGTAACAATAAACCATAATCTTTGAGAGCTTCTAAATTGCTCACTGAATAACATTCAGGCTCCGCTACCAATAATCGCATGACTAACTCAGTAAACTTTCTGCAACAAAAAAATCTAGTGGTGTGTCAATGTTTACAGCGTTTAATGCATCAACTTCTAAACCATGAGGCTTTGAACCAATTAGACTACCGTTTTTCTTAAGCTCAGATACACTTATCATGTAGATATCGCCACTACGGATATAAAATCTTGGCAAGCTTTGTCTAGCCATCATAGGATCATTGGTGTTGATCAATGGTTCAAGAGCATCGTTCTGATTCATTGAATACATACGATGAGGATGGTTTGCGCCAACATCCACAACAGAAACAATAGATGTTAAATTTTTTTTATAAAAACACCGAATTGATCTATCAATTAGTTCAGAACTTCGAAATGGTGTAGTAGGTTGTAACAACATTACACTATCATAAAATATACCGTTTTTTTCAAAAAAATCGATGGCATGGAGCACCACATCAATGCTGCTTGCAGTATCTGTACTAAGTTCATCTGGGCGTATAAATGGTGCAGATACGCCTCTTTGTTTGCAATATTCTAATATCTCTTTATCGTCAGTTGACACAATAAATTTATCAAGAAGTTCTGATTTTTCTGCTGCAACTATAGTATAGTCTATCAACGGTTTTCCGTTTAGCATTTTCATATTTTTTTTAATTATACCCTTCGAGCCACCACGCGCTGGGATTATACCCAATACTTTATCCATCAACTTATTCTCCATCATCTAAGTAGTAAGATTTGTACCAATTAATAAACTTTGTAACACCCACTGACAACTTTTGAGATGGTGAAAAATTGGTTAATGCTTGCAATAGCGCAGTATCTGCCCACGTGGCATTAACATCTCCAGGCTGCATTGGCAGAGAATTTTTTATAGCACTCACCTTTAATGCTTGTTCAAATGCAGATATAAAAGCTGATAGTTTTACACTCTCAGAATTACCAATATTCACAATCCGAAAAGGTGCTACACGAGATAAATTGTCTATTTTTGATAGTTCTAAATCCAAGTGCTGATTATAATGAGGTGCAACCGAAATCAAACGAAAAATTGCTTCAACGATATCATCAATGAAAGTAAAATCTCGCCATAATTCACCGTCGTTATAAACTGATATTGGCACTCCATTTAAAATTGCTTTGGTGAATTTATAAGGGGCCATATCTGGTCGCCCCCACGGCCCATATACAGTAAAAAACCTAAACATGGTGATTGGCAAATCGAACAAATGTGAATAACTATGAGCCATGTTTTCAGTCGATTTTTTTGTTGCCGCATAAAACGACATCTGGTGATCAGCTTTCATCGTTTCCGTATAAGGCATTTCAGTATTGGCACCGTATGCGGATGAGGTTGACGCGAGAAGCATATGTGCCGGCGGGTAAGCCCGCGCAGCCTCTAACAGCTCAAATGTCCCATTTATGTTGCTTTCGAGATATGCACGCGGATTTTCAATAGAATACCTTACACCTGCTTGGGCAGCCAAATGAATGACAACTTCTGGCCTCTCATCATCAAACAATTCCATCAAAACATTGGGTGTTTCAACTTTTTCATGAAGCGATATGTAAGATGCACTTTGAAAGAGCATACTTTCGCGTTGCTCTTTAAGTGAAACATCATAATACTCAGACATGCAATCAATGCCAACAACACGCCAGCCTTCATCAAGCAATCGTTTAGATATATGATACCCTATAAACCCAGCCGAGCCCGTCACTAGAGCAGTTTTTTGTTTAACATTTTCCAAACTTAATCAGTTCCAAATAAATCGCGGGTAAATACTTTTTCTGAAACATCTTGAAGCTCGGGGACCATACGATTTGCCAAAATGATATCCACACTTTCTTTGAGCACACTAAAGTTTGTTTCAACGCGTGAATTAAAAAAGTAAGTCTCATTTAACTCAGGTTCATATATGACAACCTCGATACCTTTTGCCTTTAAACGTTTCATTATTCCTTGGATTGAACTATGACGAAAATTATCACTCCCCGACTTCATAACAAGTCGATAAACCCCTACGGACTTGGGATTTTTTTTAAGAATCTCATCCGCTAAGAAATCCTTTCGTGTCGAGTTGGCGTCAACGATTGCGCGGATAATGTTCTGAGGAACTGCTTCATAATTTGCAAGAAGTTGCTTAGTGTCTTTTGGTAAGCAATACCCCCCATAACCAAAAGACGGATTTTTGTAATGATTTCCAATGCGCGGGTCGAGCGAGACTCCATCAATAATTTCACGACTATTCATTTCACCAGAAAGCGCATAGCTATCGAGCTCATTGAAGAAAGCAACCCGCATCGCAAGATAGGTATTCGAGAATAATTTGATTGCTTCAGCTTCTCTCGCGCCAACAAATAAGGTTTCAACATCTTTTTTTATAGCACCTTGCAAGAGCAATTTAGCAAAAACTTCCGCACGTTTTGACTGTTCTCCAATGATTATGCGACTTGGATATAGGTTATCGTAAAGCGCCTTTCCTTCCCGTAAAAACTCTGGAGAAAAGATCACCGCATCAGTTTTATAGCGCTCTCTTACGTTGCCAACAAACCCTACTGGGATTGTGGATTTTACAATAATGCAAACATCTGGGGCATACTTTATGACCTTAGAGATCACAATTTCAACTAATGAGGTATCAAAAAAATTTGTTTTTTCATCATAATTGGTGGGCGTTGAAACAATCACGTAATTGGCACCCACTAAAGAATTTTTCAAGTTAGTGGTTGCAGAAAGACTTAACTCCTTATCCGTCAAATATTCAGAAAGTTCTGCATCAATAATTGGCGACTGTCTGGAATTCAGCATATCAACGCGATCTTGTGAAATATCTACACCAACAACATCATTATGTTGCGACAGAAGAACTGCGTTAGAAAGCCCAACATATCCCAACCCTATAACAACAATCTTTTTTCTGGTATTCCTCATGATATCTTGTTTTTCACAACCTTCCCGTCCTAGCCATAAGATCCCTTTATAGGAGGCTTTTTCGTCTATGTTTGACTAGGCTTGTATGTAATTCGACATATAACCTAAATAGATTTTTTATGTATACTGTTATGATTTTATATCTAAACCTGAATCTTGTTCTAATTGAGCAATCTCTTTTTCTAAAAGTTTGTATTCAAGCTTTTTACGCTCAAGAAATCTGCTAGTGATTAAAGATTTTTCACGAATACCTTTTGGAGTAAGTAAATAATAATATCTTATTTTTTTTTTATTTTTACTAAAATTTGAAAGTTTAACAAAGCCCATCTCAATCAATGATGATAACAAGTAGTATGCAGAGCCATTAGAAATTCCAACTTTTTGTGCAATTTCTCGAGAAGTTAGTTGAGGGTTTTCATTTATTATTTGAAACACTCTTAACTTTGCATCTTCTTGATGCTCTTTTCGACGGCTAGCCACTAATAGCTACCGCACAAAGCCTTACTAATGGCTTTAATAATTTGGTGAAAATTAATCCTGCTATTTGCATAACATTCAAAAATGAGCAAACTTTTTTTTAAGGGCATTGTCAACCTCAAATTAATAAAATTATGATACTTTTTAAATTTTATATATATATAAAATGTCAATATTTAACCATTCAGAGATTGATAAATTATAAATAAGTCTTGACACAACTATAATCATAATAATATTAATTATTTATATTTTTCTCTTACAAGAACATAAATAATTAAACCTTTTGCTCAAAAATGAACGATAATTTATAGGTATAATAAATGACAAGCGAATGGTTTATTTTACAGTTTAAATCAAATTCACACCATAAAGCGGCAAAAAATTTAAACCAACAAGGATTTGAGACGTTTTTACCCCTACATGATATTACTTTACGAAAAGCGTCTCGATTTGTATCTACTGCTCAACCTCTTTTTCCAGGCTATATGTTTGTAAGATTTGATAAAACAAAAGTTGATTGGCATAAAATAAATAATACTTATGGTGTATCTCGCCTTGTAACTACTAATTCCATTCTCAAATCAATTCCTACCACATTTGTTGATAGTTTGATGATGCGATACGATTTATCGGGTAACTTACTGCCCATAAAAAAATTAAAAAAAGGCGATCATGTAACGGTTTTAAAGGGACCTTTTGCAAATTTTATTGCTACTGTTGAAAATTATGAAGCAGATCAACGCATATGGATTCTAATGGATTTAATGGGCAGGAAGACAAAAATTCAAACTCCATCAGATAACCTTACACTATCACATTAATATATTTACTCAAATTTAATTATTCTCTTCCATAACCAGTTGGATTAAGTTTATGCCAGCGCCAAGTATCTTCACAAATCTTCTTTATATTTCTTTCTGGTTTCCAGCTCATTGTCTCAAATGCTTTTGAAGAATCTGCCCAAAAGGCAGCAAGATCTCCGTCCCGTCGAGGTAAATATTTAAATTCAATTGGAACGCCAGAAATCTCTTCAAATTTACTCACCAATTCAAGAACGGTAGTACCTATTCCCCCTCCAATATTTAAATGTTCACGGCGGCCATCAGCTACTTGAGCGATGTAAGGCATTAAATTATTTGGAACTCCCTTTGGATTTTCCCCAATTTGACCAGACTCATGAGCTCCCACAGGATTGAAATATCTTAGAATTGTTCCCCTTCTTTTTGAATCTACCTTTGCCCAATCACGGATTATATTTTCGATCATCAATTTAGAGCGCCCATAAGGGTTCACCGGATGAGTTGGGTGCTCTTCATCATAGGGTAGATATTTCGGCTTGCCGTAGACAGTGGCTGATGAAGAAAAAACAATATTATTACATTCTGCCTTAGACATGGCCTTTAATAATGAAACAGAACCACCAACATTCACATTATAATATAATAATGGATCTGAAACACTCTCACCAACAGCTTTCAAGCCCGCAAAGTGAATAACTGCTTCTGGTTTAAAGGTATTGAAAATGTTATCTATTGCATTTGCATCGCGAATATCTGCATTCGTAAATTGCAACTCACAATTGGTTATAAGTCGAATACGATCAAGCGCAGCCTCATGTCCATTCGAGAGGTTGTCTATTACAAAAATTTCATGACCAGCCCGTAAAAGCTCAACACAAGTATGACTGCCTATATAACCAGCGCCACCTGTCACAAGGACTCTCATATTAATATTCCAATGTAATTATTCATTAATTTTATTTTGAAAGTATAGTGTACTCTAATCAAGAATATATTCCAGCAGAATTGCCGCATTGCCTCTTTTGTTAAAAACACCCAATATAAATAAAAATAAGAGAATATATCATGGCCACATACTCACCACTAATAGCAAGATCAAAACCCGCTAATTTCAATTGGGAAGACCCTTTCTTACTGGAAGATCAGCTCACTGAAGAAGAACGTATGATACGAGACACCGCTAAAGCTTATTGCCATGATAAGCTAATGCCAAGAATTATTGAAGCCAACCGCAATGAAGTGTTTCACAGAGAAATTATGAACGAAATGGGTGAGCTTGGCTTGCTTGGCTCAACAATACCTGAAGAATTTGGTGGCGTTGGAGCAAATTATACATCTTATGGCTTAGTTGCTCGCGAAGTAGAGCGCGTTGACAGCGGATACCGTTCAGCCATGTCAGTTCAATCGTCCTTAGTCATGCATCCAATTTTTGCTTATGGAAATGATGAACAACGCAATAAATATTTACCTAAACTAGCATCTGGCGAGTTGGTTGGATGTTTTGGACTCACGGAGCCTGATCATGGTTCTGACCCAGGCGCTATGTTAACCCGAGCAAAACAAGTAGATGATGGTTATTTAATTTCGGGTGCAAAAAATTGGATTACGAATTCACCAATCGCTGACGTCTTCATAATTTGGGCAAAATCAGACGCTCATGATAATAAAATCAAAGGATTTATTTTAGAGCGTGGGATGAAAGGGCTAGAATCTCCTAAGATTGAAGGTAAGTTTTCTCTGCGTGCCTCAACAACTGGTATGATTCAAATGGATGAAGTTTTTGTTCCAGAGGAAAACATTCTTCCAAATGTATCTGGCTTAGCTGGACCATTTGGATGTTTAAATCGAGCACGTTATGGTATCGCTTGGGGCACAATGGGAGCAGCCGAATTTTGCTGGCATGCAGCAAGGCAATATACTCTTGATAGAAAACAATTTGGAAAACCATTAGCTCAAACACAGCTTATTCAAAAAAAGTTAGCGGATATGCAAACTGAAATTTCCCTTGGGCTACAAGGATGTTTACGTATGGGGCGTTTGTTTGATGAACATAAAGTTCCTGCAGAATTAATAAGCCTAATGAAGCGAAATAATTGTGGCAAAGCACTAGAAATTGCACGTACAGCACGAGACATGCACGGTGGTAACGGCGTTTCAGATGAATATGGTGTAATACGCCACGTCATGAATTTAGAAGCTGTTAATACGTATGAAGG
>Ga0209119_1000700_pt1 | contig 34047 bp, 30 predicted proteins | sample COG_03_FD_184747 | JGI IMG/M metagenome (GOLD analysis project Ga0209119, IMG submission 184747) | Pelagic Microbial community sample from North Sea - COGITO 998_met_03 (SPAdes) (version 2) | ecosystem: Environmental > Aquatic > Marine > Neritic zone/Coastal water | place: Helgoland, sampling...
ACTCCTTTTAAACCTGAATTTATACAAAAGTTCGTTCCCATCTGTTCGCGTGTAGAAGTTCAACTTGATTAATCAAGTTTTTTCAAGTTCAAAACCGAACGAATCGGACACTATAAAAAAGGAAAAAAAATATCAAATATTAAAAGTTTGTGGTTATCTGTTCGCGTGTGTATAGATTTGTTTATACCTCAACAATATATGTGATTAACTATGAAATTTAAAAATGTTGACTAAATGTTGACTAACAAAAACCTCAACTACTTGTAAATCAAATAGTTGAGGTTTTAAATAGTGGAGGCAAAGAGAGTGAAGTCGAACTATTTTGGTGAGGATTTATATAAAATAAAAAACCCACAGCCATAAAAGGTTGCGGGTTCTACTGTGGAGTCAAGAGGAGTGAAGTCGAACTTTTTTGGTGATGATTTAATTGTTTTCAAAAATTATTCCCAAGAATAAAAAATTATTCTTGGGAATAAAAAGTGGAGCCAAAGGGAGCGAAATCGAACTATTTTGGAACAGATTTGTTAAAATTGAATAATTATGAGTCAATATTTTACGATGTATAATGATATGCAGAGTTTTGACGAAGGAGCTGTTCTGTCAAATCAATTGTTAGCGCTAGTGTTGTTGTTTTATCACAGACCAAAAGGTGGTGGATTCGAAGCCAGTACTTTATCAATGAAATTATTAACTAAATTATTAGCCGGACCTTCATCATTAGTTGGTACATGTCCTGTATTTGGTAAGAAATGTAATTCATGAGGTGAACCAATTTGCCCATTAATAGCTGTATTTAATCCACTCATGATATATTCAGGGTTGTTGTCAAACCCAGCATCAACTGCCTCTGCAACTGTTGGAAGATGAGCAGCAAAAGCAGGATCTGCAAGACCTGTAATCCATATACCGGGAGTTGCTCTGAAATCAAAGTTTTTGATTTGAGCTTCAGGATGAGTTTGGTTATTCACATTTGCAAAGTAACCGACTTTCTCCTCAATTCCTTCTGGTCTCCATGATGCATCATAGTTAAGTTGGCCTGATTCTAGATAAGCATCAAATATTGCATCAATATTTTCAACAACAGCTCCAGAATCTCCGATAAGCCCAGTAATTGGTCTTCCTTCCTGCTCATAACTAAGTGCAACAGACCAAACGCCTATTGAACCAGCACTGGTACCATGAAGCCAAGCATGAGTTGTTGGATAGTTGTCAGCTGTATAATCGATAGCAGCCATTGTGGCTTGTAACCCGTTTACTTGTGCATTAGGATTAGCAGGATTATTTGGATAGGTTGTTCCAAATCCAGAATACCAATCATGGTCGCTATATGAAACTACAAGTATTCGGTAACCTTCCTCTATCCGCCTTTTTAAAGTGTTATCTTCTAATTGGCCATTTGCAATGGTTCGAATAGTGATAACCTGCCAGAGATCATCAAACGATTCTTCATGATTATAAGTATGTTCATCTTGATTTGGGTTTGTTTGATATACACCTTGTTCATCAAAATATCCTTGAGCACCACCATGTAGATAAATCCAAAGCGGCGCAGATGCATTAGGGTTGTTATTGGGATTTATAACCATGAAAGTGTAATATTCAGGGTTGGATTCAATAGATAATCCTGCTTCATAAGCTTCATTTCTATAAAAATCTAATTCTAAGGTTGCATTAAAGACACCACCATTGATAGTCATTTCATCGACCAAGCTAATTTGTGTTACCGTTCTATTTACTTTCGGAGTAACAAATAAATTAGTGTCGTTTGGTTGAATGTCGTCCTCATTACATGATGTAAAAAGCAATACAAGAATTACTATAAGTAGAGTGCTTTTTTTCATATTTAGTTAAAAGGGTTTGATGGATTAGTAGCTAAAATTTCATTTATAAATTCATCAACAAAATCATTTGCGGGGCTAGCATAATTTGTTGGTACATGACCAAATCCTGTGGTTACTCGAACTTTGTGTATGCTGTTTGGTTGAGATACAACTGCCTGTCTAAAACCTTCATGCACCCAGTCACAGTTATCTAAGCCAACCGAATGAGCTTCATCAATTCGAGCCAGCCCTCCTCCGCATCCAGGATCCAAATTACCGTAAATATCTAATGAGGGGATATCGTATCCATTATTTATTACATACTCTATTCCAGGAAATCTATCTCGGTCAGCTATCCAGCCAACTTTTTTTCCAGCCTCTATAATGTCAAAATCTGCCGGAAACACAAATCCACTTTCACCAACCAAAGACCCGATTAAAGTCTCTGTTCTATAAGAAGCCAAATGTGAATCCATGATAATACCATTGAGTTTAACACCTTCTAAATTATATGCGTATGCTAAAGTAAAAGCCCCTATGGAACCAGCACTAGTACCATGTGCGAATACATGAGTTGTAGGATAGTTTTCTACAGTATAATCAATCGCAGCCATATTGGCCTGTAAACCATTTACTTCTCCTCCATGTGGATTATTTAGGTAAGGGGTGCCCATACCAGAATGAAGGTCATGATCACTCATAGAAACAATTAATATGCGATACCCTTCCATAATTCTTCTTGTAAGCGTACTATTTTCAATTTGTCCTGTGTTAGTTTGAGTATTATAAATGAGTTGGTCATCTCTTAGTCTCTCTAATGTTTTTTCAGTATTGTGTTGATTGGGATTTCTGGGTGCCCCATCAGTTGGTCTTACTCCAATTTTATATTCTCGGTTTTCATCAAAATAACCTGCACCACCACCATGAAGATATACCCATAGTGGAGCTTCGGCTCCAGGATTATTTATAGGCTCAACTACAAGGAATGTATAGTTGCCCGAGAAGCCGCAGGTGTAAGCGGTGTTTCGATAAAAATCTAACTCTACAGAATTTGTATCGATAATTATGCTATCCTCTGCTGCCAAGTAAATAGAACTTGTAGTTCGGTTTAAAGGTGCCCAGCTATGGTCAGGAATAATTGGAGATGGACCAATAGAACCTTCATCTTTTGAGCAAGAACTTATTATTGTAAGAAATATTATAAATAATGATGTAATCCGTTTCATTATACTCTATTTAAGTTTAAACTAATAATTGAATAATAAAATTAATTGAATAAACTCAGTATTCCATTCACCTATGTTAATCAGATAATTCATTTAAGATTCTTTCGAATTCGACTTAAAGATTGGGGCTTGATTTTTAGATGAGAAGCGATAATATAATGAGGGATTTTGTCAAATAATTCAGGTATATTTTTGATTAATTCAAGATACCTTTCTTCTGCAGATGCACTATGTAGATTATAAATTCTATTTAGAGTTTGTACATATGCGTTCTGAATGCTCAACCGAAAATATTTTTCATAAACGGGATGATTTTTGGTCATGTAATCAAATGTTTCATGATTTATCATCAGCACTTCAGTAGGTTGGTAGGCTTGAATATTAAACCTTGTTGTTGCACCTGAAAAAAAGCTGTACAAATCACCAAGCCATAATCCAGTCCCCCGAATTTGGATTACATGTTCTTCTCCATCCTTATCTATTATATTATTTATCATTAGTCCATCGTTAATAAATGGTAAGTAATTAACCACTTCCCCTTGTTTAAATAAAAAATCTTTTTTACCTATTTTTTTGTGGACTAAACGGTCTTCTAAATCTAGATATACATCAATGTCTAAATCAATATGCGTATTAAATGCTTTAAATAAATTTGGATATTTCATTACTTAAAAGTCTTAATTTTAAATTAATAAATGGGTTATTTCATCCCTTTTTTGTAGTTCAAGATAATCAATAAATTTTTATTCTTGGGAATAGTGTCGTGAAGCGAAGGTGATGAAATCGAATAATTTTTTGGGAGGATTTAGCTATTTTTAGAAAAAAATATTCCCAAGAATAAAAAATTATTCTTGGGAATAAAAAGTGGAGCAGAGGGGAGTGAAGTCGAACTATTTTGGTGAGGATTTATATAAAATAAAAAACCCACAACGATAAAAAGGTTGCGGGTTCTACTGTGGAGCCTCCAGGAAGTTTTAGGTTTTACCTCATTTTATTCGTTTTTATATAAGTATATGAAAATCAACGATATAATGATAAAATCATGATAAAATAGTAAAGAGAAATCAAACCAAATAACAAGGATTTAAACCTGCGGAGCAACCTCTCGAGCAACCGGTATTCTTGTCATATATTATTTTAGTATTATAAAAAGTTACTTCGTATCCCCTCTTGAGTTCTGTTTTCAATTAACTAAAATCTGCAAGTCTTGATGTTGTAATCTTTTGCATAGGCTTCAAATCTATCAAATCTTTGTTTTAGTCTAAAAATAATTGTTGATAATAGAGATTAATTTGTCGTTGTCATAATAATTTAATCCTTTGTTTATTTTTGCTTACAGGAGATTATTACACAAAACTATAATATTAATTACATTTTTATGTATCTGTATTCAAATTTAAATATTCAAATTGCAGTCAAATAATATAATATGCTTGCACAACAACAAATAGATGAAGAAGTACGGCGTTTAGATCAAGCTGAAACTACAAGAAAACAAACCGAACCGAGTACAATTAGATTCCCAGAAATGGAAATAAAAGATGCCTATGCTATTCAAAAAGCATGGATGCAACTTAAGCAAAATAAAGGAAGAAAAGTAATTGGGCATAAAATAGGGTTAACATCTAAAGTAATGCAAGTAGCTATGGGAATTAACGAGCCGGACTCTGGTGTGTTACTTGATGATATGATTTTTGAAAATAATTCGAACATACAAGCAGCAAACTTTTTAGACCCTAAAATTGAAGTAGAATTAGCGTTTGTTTTAAAGAAAAGATTGTTTGGTGAAAATCTAACGATTGAAGAAGTACTTGATGCTACAGATTACGTTATACCTGCCTTAGAATTAATTGCTGCCAGAACCTATAGAAAGAATTCTAAAACAGGCTATGTCAGAACAGTGAGAGATACTATTTCAGATAATGCTGCAAATGCAGGAATAATTACTGGCGGAGAAAAAGTAACTCCCAAATCGGTAGATTTACGTTGGGTAAGTGCTCTTTTATATAAAAACGGAACTATAGAAGAATCTGGTGTTGCTGCAGCTGTTTTAGACCATCCGGTAAAAGGAGTTATTTGGTTAGCAAAAAAATATGCACAACACAATGAAGCCTTAGAGGCTGGTCAAATCATTTTATCAGGATCTTTTACAAGACCTATTGATGTCGTTGTGGGAGACGAAATTATAGCAGACTATGGTCCTTTGGGAAAAATCTCCGTTAATTTTACTTAAAATACACAAATGGATACACCAAAAAATAGTTTTAAGCAGAAAGCATTAACAAAAGAAATTACCTATGGTATTTGGAATGGATTAGTAGATACGGTTACAGCAGAAATAATAGCAGGTGCAGGTTTTGATTGGATTCTAGTAGATGGTGAGCATGCCCCTTTTGATTTGCGAACCATCCAACTACAATTACAAACTATTGCTGCATATAACGTTCAAGTGGTTGTAAGGCCTCCAGTAGGTGATACGATTTTAATAAAACAATTAATGGATATTGGTGTCCAAAGTTTATTGGTACCTATGGTAGAATCCGCAGAACAAGCAATACAACTTGTTAAAGCCATGCGTTATCCACCTGAAGGTATTCGTGGAGTAGGTACAGCTCTAGCAAGAGCCTCTAAATGGAATAGAACAAACAATTATTTTAGAGATGCCAACAATGAAATGTGCTTGATCTGCCAAATAGAATCTGTAGAAGGCATAAAAAACTTAGACGCTATTCTTGAAGTTGATGGTGTCGATGGTGTATTTATTGGTCCTGCAGATTTGGGAGCTTCGATGGGCTTCTTAGGGAAGCCATCTCATCCAGAAGTTAAGGCAGCTGTTGTAAAAGCCATCAAAACAATAAAATCAAAAGGAAAAACTGCAGGAGTACTTGCTGTTAGTAGAGAAATAGTAGACTTTTATAAAGCAGCAGGTGCCAATATGTTAGGCGTTGGTGTAGACACTATCCTTATAGCAAAAGCAACCAAAGAATTGGCAGAATTATATAAACCAGCATTAAAAAATAATCAATCTAATACTAAATATTAATATTATGTTAAAACAAAATATTAAAACACTAAACCAATTTTTGCCAAATTTAAAATCTAATGGTATTCAGAATTTAATTAATGGAAACTCAATAGATGCCATTTCTGGTGAAAAATTCGATAATACTTCGCCTGTAGATGGATCATTTATAGGAAAAGTTTCAGAAGGTGATTCGGCAGATATTAATAATGCTGCAAATGCTGCTATGGATGCTTTTGATGCTTGGAAGAAAATACCTCATCAAGAACGTAAAAAAATAATGTATGCTATTGCAGATAAAATTGAAGAACATGCAGATGAAATTGCTGTTTTAGAAAGTTATGATACTGGGCAGGCTATTCGTTTTATGAAGAAAGCAGCTATACGTGGCGCAGCTAATTTTAGATATTTTGCTGATAAGGCAATTGATGCTCAAAACGGACTTTCAACTCCAGATACACATCATGTAAATTATACGATGCGTCAAGCCATTGGTCCAGTAGGTATAATTACGCCTTGGAACACTCCTTTTATGTTAACCACTTGGAAAATAGCACCAGCATTGGCTTCTGGTTGTACTGTAGTTCATAAACCAGCAGAGTTTAGTCCTGTTACAGCAACAAGGTTAGCGCAATTAGCGCATGAAGCAGGATTACCTAAAGGTGTTTGGAACGTTGTACATGGTTTTGGTGAGACAGCAGGAAAAGCTTTAACGGAACATGAGCATATAAAAGCAGTTGCTTTTATTGGTGAGACTACTACAGGCACTTACATTATGAAGCAAGGTGCACCAACATTAAAAAGAGTGCATTTAGAACTTGGAGGTCAAAACCCAATTATTGTATTTAATGATGCAGATTTAGATAGGGCCTTAGATGCTGCTATTTTTATGAAATACAGCTTAAATGGAGAGCGATGTACATCTAGTAGTAGATTATTATTACATAAAGATGTCTATGGTGACTTTGTAGAAAAATTGAAGAAAAGAGTATCCAATATAAAAGTAGGTCATCCATTAGATCCAAAAACAGAAGTTGGACCAATGATACATCCAACTCATCAAGAGAAAGTTTTAAGTTATGGTGAAATAGGTAAAAAAGATGGAGCAACTTTAGCTTGTGGAGGAGGAAAACCTGCAAATTTACCAGAAGGTGGTGCTTATGTAAATCCAACTTTATTTGTGGATGCTACTAAAGATATGCGTATTGCACAAGAAGAAGTTTTTGGCCCTTTTTTAACGGTTATACCTTTTGAAACAGAAGCTGAAGCTATTGAAATAGCAAATTCAGTTCGATATGGATTAACAGCTTATATCTGGACAAAAGATGTAGGTAGAGGGCATAGAATGGCGCATGCAGTAGAAGCCGGGATGGTATGGATAAATTCACAAAACGTAAGACATTTACCTGCGCCTTTTGGAGGTGTAAAATATAGTGGAATAGGTCGTGATGGAGGTGAATATAGTTTTGATTTCTATATGGAAACAAAAAATATATCAGTTGCTTTAGGAGATCATGATATACCACAATTAGGAGTTCAATAATAAAATATTAATATTATGGGAAAAATTGTTTTAGCAGCGAAAATAACACATGTACCGACCATGTTAATGTCTGAAAAACCTGGAAGAATTTTTGGAACAAGACAACAAGCAATTGATGGACATCATGAAATTGTTCGCAGAGCACGAGAGGCTGGTGTAGATACAGTTGTTGTTTTTGATTCTCATTGGTTAATTAATGCAGGATATCATATTAATTCAGGAGAGCATTTTAAAGGACTATATACCAGTCACGAATTTCCTCAATTTATTCAAGATATGGAGTATGAATATACTGGGAATAATGCTTTAGGAGATGCTATTGCCGAAAAAGCAATGCTAAAAGGAGTACATACACAATCACACAATATTCCATCTTTGACTTTAGAATACGGCACATTAGTCCCAATGTATTTTATGAATAAGGAGCGAGATTTAAAAGTTGTTTCAGTAGCAGCATTATGTACGGTTCATAGTCATGAATCATCCATAAAATTAGGAGAAGCTGTCGCAGAAGCTATCAAAGAAAGTGACAGTAATGTTATGATATTAGCTTCAGGTTCTCTTTCTCATGGCATGTGGGCTAATGAAGATTATGAGGCAAACAACGGAACATTTACTATTTCTAGTGAGTTTAATCAGCAAATGGATATAAACGTTATAGAGCTTTGGAAACAAGGAAAGCATAAAGAGTTTTTAAAGTTTTTACCAGAATATGCTAGTAAATGTGATGGCGAAGGAAATATGCATGATACGGCCATGTTATACGGAGCATTAGGGGGAGAAAATTATGAAGGAAAATGTGAACAAATAGGAGAATACTTTCCTAGTTCTGGAACAGGTCAAGTAAATATGATTTTTCCTGTTTAAACTTAAATAAAATAAAAATATGCCACATATAACTTTTGAACATAGTTCTAATGTAAAAATTGATTTTCAATCGTTTTTTAAAGAGCTGTCAGAGCAATTAGTAGACACCGGACATGTTCCTAAATTGGGTGTAAAATGTAGAGCTGTTTCTTCTGATAATTATTATATAATTGATGGAAATCCAGAATATCAAATGGTAAATCTTTTAATTAGACTTCGTGAAGGACGTTCATTTGAAATACGTCAACAAATTTCATTAATTGGGATGAAATTAATGGAAACCTATTTTCAAAAAGAAGTAAAAGCAAAAAAAATTATACTTTCAACTGAAGTGAAAGAACTAATTAAAGAATTAGATCTCACAAAAAATTCGATTAGATAAATGAGACTGTTAAAACATAAAGCATACATAAACGGAGAGTGGATAGATTCAAATTCAGGTAAAACATTTGAAGTTAAAAACCCGTTTAATAATGAAGTTATTGGTACTGTTTCTGATTGTGGTCAGGAAGAAACTAAATTGGCTATTGAAGCCGCAAGCGAAGCGTTTAAAACTTGGAAAAAATATTCGGCAACCGAACGTGCCAACTTACTTAAAAAGTGGTATCAATTACAAATAGACAATGCTGAAGAGTTAGGTAAGATACTTACCTTAGAACAAGGTAAACCGTTGCAAGAGGCTATAGGAGAAATTAAATACGGCGCCTCATTTGTAGAATGGTTTGCAGAAGAAGCGCGAAGAAATTATGGTGATGTTATTCCAGGTCATCAAAGAGATAAAAGACTTTTAACGATTAAACAACCTATAGGTGTTGTTGCGGCTATCACACCTTGGAATTTTCCCAATGCCATGATAACTCGTAAAGTAGCACCTGCTTTAGCTGCGGGTTGTACAGTGGTTATTAAGCCACCAAAATTAACACCTTTTTCTGCATTGGCATTAGCTGCTTTAGCGGAAGAAGCTGGTATACCAAAAGGCGTTATAAATATTGTTGCAGGTTCTAGTGCAAGCGCTATAGGTAATGAGTTATGTAATAATTCAATTGTTAAAAAATTATCGTTCACAGGGTCAACACCAGTGGGTAAAATTTTATTAAAACAATGTGCCGATACTGTTAAAAAAGTATCTATGGAACTTGGAGGGAATGCTCCTTTTATAGTTTTTGAAGATGCTGATATTGATGCAGCTGTAGAAGGTGCTATAATTTCAAAGTATAGAAATGCAGGTCAAACCTGTGTGTGTACGAATAGAATCTTTGTTCAAGAATCGGTTTACGATCTATTTATTGAAAAGTTTACAAGAGCAGTAAAACTTCAGAAAATTGGAAATGGGTTAGATGAAGGTGTTACTATAGGGCCTTTGGTAGAAGAAAAAGCAATTCAATTTGTTGAAGGCGTAGTCAAAGATGCAACGAGTAAAGGTGCTAAAATTGTTTTAGGAGGTAAACGATTTAATGATTCTGATGATTCATTGGTTTATGAACCTACTATTTTATCGGATGTTACTAAAGATATGGATGTTTATAAAGAAGAAATATTTGGTCCCGTAGCACCTGTTTTTAAATTTAAAACAGAAGCAGAGGTTATTACGTATGCTAATGATACTCCTTTTGGATTAGCTTCATATTTCTACGGAAGAGATTATGCAAAAATTTGGCGCATTGCTGAGGCTTTAGAATATGGAATGGTTGGTATAAATACGGGGCTTATTTCTACTACTGTTGCACCTTTTGGAGGTATTAAAGAAAGTGGTTTTGGACGTGAAGGCTCTAAATATGGAATGGATGATTATCTAGAAATTAAATATTTATGTTTTGGAGGCATAGAGTAAACGCTCTTTTCTAAGGCTTTAATATAAAACACAATAATACAATATGAAATTTGCAAGTTATAAAGTAAACGGTACAACTACTTACGGTTCTGTAGTTGAAGAGAATGGTGAGGTTTTCCTAACAAATATAGGGAAGAGTGAAGGGCATGATTTACGTCATTGGATAGAGAGTGATGCTATGAATCAGTTAAAAGAAATAGCAAAAAACACTAAGATTCGTCATTCAGAAAAAGAAATAGAATATTTGCCACCAATACTTTCAGCAGAAAAAATTGCATGTATTGGTGTCAATTATGCAAATAGAAATGCAGAATATAAAGACAATTCAGAATTACCAAAATACCCTAGTTTATTTCTTCGTTATTTAGATTCTTTTACTGGACATGATGAAAATCTTGTAAGACCTCCAGAATCTAACATGCTAGATTATGAAGGTGAAATAGTTATTATTATTGGTAAAGGAGGAAGACGTATTAAAGAAGAAAATGCGCTTGATCATATTGCTGGATTGACATTAATGAACGAAGGTACACTACGTGACTGGGTTCGTCACGCAAAATTTAATGTAACACAAGGAAAGAATTTTGACAAATCGGGTTCTATTGGCCCATGGATGATGACGGCAGATGAGGTTTCAGATTACACCAATCTAGATATTCAAACACGAGTAAATGGAGAAATAAGACAAGATGATAACACGAAAAGATTAATGTTTCCTTTTGCTTTTATTATATCTTATTTAAGCACATTTATGACCTTGAAACCTGGTGATATGATTTCTACAGGAACTCCAAATGGTGCAGGCGCAAGGTTTGACCCACCTATATTTTTAAAACCTAGCGATATAGTTGAAGTTGAAGCGGCTGGAATTGGTATTTTAAAAAATGGTATTGAAGATGAAGTTATAAAATAAATTATATTTTAATACTTTAAATAATCTAAGCTGCATTAAATTGGTTTTTTACCTTTTGCAGCTTTTTTATTGGATTAAATACTAAAAACAGAGCGGTATACCGTGTTGTCATATTTCTTTTTAAATTAGTTTAAAAACTTACTATTAATCATAAGAAAAAAAAACGTTATTTTTAAAATCCAAAGAGTTAATGGTAAAGCTTTTTCTAACTGAAATCCTCTTGATATTTAATTGTTTTGTTTATATATGATTTTTTGGATAGTAATAGTTTCACATTAAAATTATGATATAAATCATATATACACAAAACCTAAACAAATTAATCATTTTTATGTAATTTTTAAACTATGAATTAATATAGTTTTGAACCAAATCAATTAATCTCAAAAAGATTTGAACCAATTAAATTAACATATTATGAAAAAATTAATCTTAATTTTTATTTTATCACTAACTACTATAGCTTTTTCTCAGACAAAAATATCTGGTAAAGTTACAGATGCTAGTACAGGTGACCCAATTCCTGGTGCATCAGTCATTATAGAAAACACAACTATTGGAACCCTTACAGATTTTGATGGTAATTTTAGCTTAGAAGGAAATACTAGTACCTATACTTTAGTTTTTAGCTATATAGGATATGAAACTCAAAAAGTTGAAATCAATGCAGAAACTAGTACTTTAAATATTAGTTTAAAAGAAGATGCTTCTCAGCTAGATGAAGTGGTTGTAAGTGCAAATAAAACAGCACAACGATCACAAGATGTACCTTTAAGTATTACAGCAATTGGTATGAAAGAACTTGCTAGAACAGGTTCTGTAAAAGCTGAAGATTATTTTCCAAGTATACCTAATTTAAGTATTTCGTCATCAGGTGGTGGTGGTGCAAGTTTTGGAGATGGTAGATCATCAGGAAAAAATATTTCTATTAGAGGTATTTCAGGTAACAATACTACTGCGTTTTACTTGGACGAAACGCCATTGCCAGAATTTGCAGATCCAAGGTTATTTGACACTAACAGGATAGAAGTTTTAAGAGGTCCACAAGGTACTCTATATGGTTCAAATACAATGGGTGGTGCTGTAAAAGTTATAACAAATCAACCTAATGTATATCGTAGATCTGGTAGTATTGATGTTTCTACTGCTTCAGTAAAAGAAGGTGATTCAGATTACAGTTTTCAAGGTGTTTTAAATGTACCATTAGTTAAAGAAAAACTGGCATTAAGAATAGGTGCTTTTTATGCATTTGAAACTGGTATTTATGATAGAAAACAACAAACACATTTTAATGGATTTCCATTAAATACAGGAGATGGAACAGGCGCTAATTCTGGTGCTATATTTGATAATCCAGATGGTAGTGGTGTTCAAATTCCTTACGATTTAGGCTCTATACCAATTGTTTTACAAGAAAATGGAAACAATGGTTTAGCAGGTAATTTTGGAGATAACGTAGATGACGAAAAAAGTTATGGTATTAATATTGGATTAGGATTTTACCCAAGTGATAATGTAAAGATTGTTCCAAAATTAATTTATCAAAAAACAACAGGAAGTGGATTAGATTTTGCAGATTTTAGACCAGATAACTTTACACAATATAGAATAGCTGGTATTGATGAGAAATATGAATTAGATTTGTTACACACGAGTCTTTTAACACAATTTGATTTTGAAAATGGGCAGTTAACAAATAATATATCTTTCACTAATGTAGATCAATTCGATAGAGAAGATGTTACAGAACGTGAGAGTTCTGGGCCAACAAGCACAGAGCTTACGCCATTTGATGAGAATGGAGACTTTGCTAATCTAAATCAAGCATATTTCTATCCTGAATTTATAGACCGTACTGGTGGGTTAAGTAAAATAGTTGAAGAATTACGCTATAGTTCAACGAATGAAGATTCTAAATTCAATTTTACTGCTGGATTATTTTACAGCTCAGAAACTTCAAAATTTAATGCATCACAACCTAGAGATGCATACTTGAAAGACTTATCAGGTTTCTTCCAAAATTTAATAAATGTCGGAGTAACAGAAGTAGTAGGGTTACCTGAATTTATTGCATCAGAAAATTTTATTTGGTATTCTCAAGATACCGATTTTAAAACGAATGAATTTGCATTATTTGGTGAAGCATATTTTGATATATCACCAAAATTAAAAGCAACTATTGGTTTAAGGTATTTTTCTTATACTCAAGAATTAAAACAAACATTGGCTGGTTTTGTAGCAGCAGGTAGTGGAACGCCAACAAATGAAGAAACAAAGGATAGCGGTTTAACACCTAAATTCAATTTAACATATACTATTGGCGATAATAATCTTATTTATGGAAGTGCTACAAGAGGATATAGATTAGGTGGTGCAAATGGTATTGTTCCTGTACTTTTTGCAGCAGCAGATTTGGCAGCAATTGGATTAACAGAAGCTCCAAGAACTTTTTCTCCAGATTTTTTATGGACCTATGAAGTGGGAAGTAAAAACACTTTTTTAGGTAATAAATTAATCACAAATGCATCTGTGTTTCATACAGTATGGAATGATTTACAACAACGTGTTTTTCTTCCTACAGGATTTTTATTTGTAGATAATATTGGTAAAGCTACAATGACAGGTTTTGAATTGGAAATTAAAGGAAAAGTTAACAAAAACCTTCAAATTGGTGGTGCTTTTGGTTATACAAAAGGAGAGATTGAAGAAGGTAGTGTCCTTACAGGAGCAGAAAAAGGAGATCGAGTTCTTAATGTACCAGAAATTACTGCAAGTGCTAATATCCAATATGCGCATCAACTAAAGAATGAAGATAGTTCTATGTTTTATAGACTTGATTTAAACCATACTGGTGATCGTGTAAATACATTTTCTCCAGAGACTCAACCACAATTTGTTTTTGATGCTTTTACAACTTTAAGTGCAAGAATTGGTTATACAAGTAAAAAATATGATGTTTCATTATTTGCAAAAAACTTAACAAACACAATTGCTAACTTTGGTGATATTACTTCTCTTGCTGCTACACCTTATGGTAGAACAAGATATGCAACTGGTAGGCCTGCCTCTCTTGGTATAAACTTAAAATATAAGTTTTAAACTTTTGCCTAATTTTTTTAATACAACGAACTATTAAAAACAAAAAAAGGAAGTTAGAAATTGACTTCCTTTTTTTTAATACATAATAAAAATGGAGTATCAAATACTACCTAGAGTTAAATCTTTTTTAAGTAAAAAACAATTATCACTATTTATAGATGGTAAGCAGCAAGCGGCAAATACAGATAAGTTTATTCCAGTTTATAATCCGGCAACAGAAGATATTTTAACTCATATACCAAATGCATCCACTCAAGATACTGAGAAAGCAATTAAAGTCGCAGATAAAGCTTTAACTACTGGAAAATGGCCTAGGTTATTAGCAAATCAAAGAGAAAAAATGATGTTAGATTATGCTAATATCATAGAGAAAAATGAGCCAGAGTTGGCGCAGTTACTTGTTTTAGAACATGGTAAACTTTATGCAGATGCTCAAAAAGAAGTAAGTGCAGCAGTAAACTGTTTTCGTTATTATGCAGGTTGGTCAACAAAAATTGAAGGATCTACTTTAGATGTTTCTTTGGGTGGCGCAGATCATTTTGCATATACAAAAAGAGAACCTATTGGTGTAATTGGTGCTATTGCACCTTGGAATGTGCCAATAATGATGTATGCTTGGAAAATAGCCCCTGCGTTAGCTTGCGCTTGTACAATCGTGTTTAAACCATCAGAAGAAACACCATTAACAGCATTGTTTCTTGCAGAACTTTCTGTCGAAGCTGGTATTCCAGAAGGTGTAATTAATGTAGTAACTGGTGATGGACAAAATGCAGGAAATGATATTGTAAAACATCCTTTAGTATCGAAAATAACATTTACGGGTTCTACTAATGTTGGAAAAATTATTGGACAAGGTGCTGCAAAAACTCTTAAAGACTTTACGCTAGAGTTAGGAGGAAAAAACCCTGTTTTAGTATTAGATGATGCAGATTTAAATAAAGTACCAAAAGGAGCTACTAAAGGTATTTTCTATAATCAAGGTCAAGTTTGTGTTTCAGGATCTAGAATTTATTTACCAAAAAATAAATATGATAACTTGTTAGGTGATATTGGAGACATTGCAAACAATATGAAAACTGGTAATGGTTTTGATGTCAATTCGCAAATGGGACCATTAGTTTCAGAAAAGCATATGCAAAATGTTATGCGTTATATAGATTCTGGTAAAACAGCTGGAGCAGAAGTCGTTGCAGGAGGTAATAAGCTTTTTGATAAAGGATATTATGTTGCTCCAACCGTATTTTCTAATCCTAATAATAAAAAAATAGATATATTAACCGAAGAAATATTTGGACCTGTAATAGTTGCAGTAGCGTATGATGGTATTGATGATTTAATTCAAAAAGCAAATGATACAAGCTATGGTTTAGCAGCAAGTGTATGGACAAATAATGTTAGTAATATGCATAAAACACTTGAAAAATTAAATGCAGGAATGATTTATGTAAATTCACCTGTAAGATCAGATCCTAATTTACCTCTTGGAGGTTTTAATCAATCTGGTATTGGTAATGAGTTAGGTAGTGCATCTATAAAAGCATATACACGTTTAAAATCTGTGGTTATTGCTTATTAAAACAAAATCCTTTAGTTGTTTTATTTTATCCCCATAAAATAATTAACTATTTATTTGAATCAAATATAAAATTAAACAAATGAAAGAAAGTAAATCAATAGATGTAAATAGTCGTGGAACAATCGCTGCAGGACTAATTCTAGGTACAATTGGTGTGCTTTCATTTATTGTTCAACCTGGTTTGGTTCAGGGATTTGTAAGTGTACTAGGGCTCTCTGAGGCAGATGCAAACTTTTTGGCATCTATAGAAATGGCGGGAATTGCTTTGGCTACCATTATTGCTATTTTTTTAACGCCTAATTTAAGTTGGAGAACCATTACAGGTATAGCAATTATAATTGCGGTAGCTGGTAATTTATTTTCTGCTACAGGAGATAATCAAACGATATTGCAAATAGCAAGGTTTATAACAGGTATAGGAGAAGGTCTCATTATATCTTTAAGTTTTACAATTATAGGTTTAACACAAAAAACGGAAAGAAATTTAGCGCTTTATCTTGCACTATTGATGACATATGGAGCTTTTGGTCTTTGGGTTATGCCATTAGCTTTTCAAACTATTGGTTTAAAGGGTATTTTTATTATTTGGGCGATACTGTCTCTACTTGCTCTTTTTACTCTCAAATATGTGCCAATTTCGGATGCAAGTCAAGAAGAATTTAGACCTTCAGCCATACAATTAAATATAGGTTGGTTAATTTTGGCACTATTAGCAGTATTTGCTTACAACGCCGCTATTGGTTTGGCTTGGGCTAACTTATTTCTTATTGGTATGGATATTGTACCAAATGAACAAACAATTGCTAATACTTTACTAATTGCTCAATTTGCAGGTATTGCTGGAGCTGTAGGCGCTGTATATCTTTCAGATCGAATAGGAAGTTGGAAACCCTTATCTTTTGGTGTTATTGTTGCAGCTATGTGTATTGCTTTATTATTAGGGGAACCATCAATTTTAATATTTGGAATTGCTGTCTCTGGTTTTAACGGTTTATGGAACTTTACATTGCCTTATTTATTGAGTATTGTAGGAGACATGGATACAAAATCACGTATGATGACTTTGGCTATTGCTATACAAATGATTGGTCTTGGCTCTGGCCCATATCTAGCCTCTAAACTATTTAAAGCTGGTTTAGGTTTTAAAGAAATGGAAATTATAACGGTAGTAGCTTTGGTTGGAAGTATTATTATACTTGCTATTCCAGTTCGAACTCATAAAATCAATTTAAAAAAACAAGTAGAGTAATTATTTTGATTAATTACTAAAAACTCAAAAGTTTATTTATTCTAACACTTTTATGTAATTTTTTGATGGTTTTTTAAAATAAATTTACGACACAATAAATAATTCAATTATGGATAAAAAAACCATACTTATTATAGGAACAGCAGATACAAAATCTGATGAAATATTATTTATGAAATCTTGTGTTGAAGCACAAAATGGCAATGTAAAGATTATGGATGTGGGTGTTCTTGGTGATCCACCGTTCACACCAGATTATAGTAAACATGATGTTGCAAAATTTGCTAATACTTCTAATAAAGACATTATAGCACTTGGTCATGAAAACCTAGCCATGACAAAAACAGCAGAAGGCGCTGCTGCACTAACTAGAAAGTTATACGATGATGGTCTTATTGATGGGATGATAGCTTTAGGAGGATCAATGGGGACAGATTTAGCTTTAGATACTGCTGCTGCTTTACCTCTAGGAGTTCCAAAATATGTAGTATCTACAATCGCTTTTTCACATTTAATTCCGCCAGAAAGAATCACTCCAGATTTAACCATGATGTTATGGTCTGGAGGATTATATGGTTTAAATACGGTATGTAAATCTGTTTTAAGTCAAGCTTGTGGTGGTGTTTTAGGTGCAGCAAAAGCGATTAGAAAACCTAATGCAAAAAAACCACTTGTAGCTTTAAGTTCTTTAGGGAAAACAGCTTTAAAGTATATGGTTTATTTAAAACCAGAGCTAGAAAAAAGAGGGTATGAACTGATCGTTTTTCATACAACAGGGCAAGGTGGTAGAGCCTTAGAATGGTTAGCGAAGAGAGGACGATTTGTAGCGGTTTTAGATTTTAGTTTACAGGAGGTAGTAAATGATTTATTTAAATCTGTAGTCACTTCAGGTAGTAACCGTTTAGTCAGAGCAGGAGAGATTGGAATACCTCAAATTATTGCACCAGGTTCTATAAACATTATAGATTTGCCTACTTGGCAAAAACCAATAAAAAAATTAAAAAATAGACCACGTCATGTTCATAATAGATTAATATCTTCTGTAACATTAAGTGGTAAAGAATTACAAAAAGCAGCAAAAAACATATCAGATAAAGTTTCAAATGCTAAAGGTCCGGTAAAGTTTATTCTTCCCAAAAAAGGGGTTTTAGAGTGGGATAGAGAAGGTAATGAATTACATGATTTAGAAACTTTAAATATATTTTTTGATGCCATAAAAGCAAATGTAAAATCGAATGTAGATTTAATAGAATTAGATTGTCATATTAACGATATGGAATTTGTAAATAAAGTTCTTGAAATTTTTGATGAATGGGTTGAAAAGGGCATTATAGAAAAAGGAATTCAGTAAAATTATATCATGAAAAATAACAATACAATTAAAGCCTTACTACTTGATTTTGGTAGTGTAATAAGTAAGTCGCTTTTTGAACGACACGAGCTTATTGAAGAAAAACTAAATTTACCTGAAGGCACGCTTACATGGAAGGGACCTTTTGATCCTAAAAATGACCCATTATGGATGTCAATGCAGCGAGATGAAATTACAGAACGTGATTATTGGAGAACTAGAGCTAAAGAAGTAGGTGAATTAGTTGGAGAGCAAAATTGGTCTATGATTGACTTATTAAATGCGATAGGAGGAGAAACTAATTATGCTAAAATATTAAGACCTGAGGCATTAGAAACAATCACGTTAGTTAAAAAAGCTGGTTTAAAAGTAGGTATTTTAAGTAATGAAATAGAGTTATTTACAGGCAAGGCATTTGTAGATAATCTACCTTTTATTAATGAATTGGATACGTTTTACGATGCCACACATTCAGATATTCTGAAACCAGATCCTCGTTCATATAATTCGGCATTAAGTAATCTTAAATTAGAAGCAAAAGATGTTTTGTTTGTAGATGATCAACTAAGAAACATTGTTGGTGCAATGAAGTGCGGATTGAAGACTTTACATTTTGATATAACACAACCCAAAGCTTGTTACGATTATGTAACAAGTGTAATGAATATAAAATAATACGTATGAATACAGATAATATTACAGCAGCTAATATTGCAGAATGGAATGGAAAAGAGCAATGGCACCCAATGGGGCATCCAAATGATATGCTTAAAAAACCGCCACTAATTATTAATAAAGGAAGAGGTGTATATATTGAAGATAGTAATGGTAATAAAATGGTAGATGGTGTTGCTGGTCTTTGGAATATAAATTGTGGTTATGATCGTACTGAAATAAAAGAAGCAATTGTAAAACAATTAGATGAGCTCGTGTACTATTCAACTTTTAAAGGAACTACACATCCAAAATCTATTGAATTAGCACATCTTTTAATTAAGATGATGGAGCCAGAAAACATGAAGCGGGTTATGTTTAGTTCTGGTGGGTCTGATGCTATGGAAACTGCTATGCGTATTGCACGTCAATATTGGAAAATGCTAGGTCAAAAAGATAGGTTTAAATTTATATCCTTAAAACAAGGATACCATGGAACTCATTTTGGAGCAGCTTCTGTAAATGGTAACACTCGTTTTAGAAGAAACTATGAACCTATGTTACCAGGATGTTTTCACGTTGATGTACCATGGGATTATAGAAATCCATATACACAAGATCAAGCAAAATTGGGTGAAATTTGTGCAGAACTAGTGGATAGAGAAATACAATTTCAAAGTCCTGATACTGTTGCAGCTTTTATTATGGAGCCAGTTCTAGGAGCAGGAGGCGTAATTGTACCACCTGATAATTATATGAAATTAGTAAGAAAAGTGTGTGATAAACATGGTGTATTATTAATTGCAGATGAAGTTGTTACTGGTTTTGGGCGTACAGGTAGTATGTTTGGTAGTAGGGCTTTCGGAGTAAAACCAGATATCATAACGTTAGCAAAAGGAATCTCTTCAGGTTATGTTCCATTGGGAGCTACAGTTTGTAACGAACGAATAGACAATGCGTTTAAAGAAAATGAAGATTCTTTTGGAACCATAGGTCATGGGTACACTTATGCAGGTCATCCGCTTGCTTGTGCTGCTGCAATAGCCGCATTAAAAATAGTTAAAGATGAAGATTTACCAGGTAATGCTGCTAAACAAGGTACCTATTTAATGGATAGACTAAAACCTTTAGAAGAAAAATACGATTTTGTAGGTAACGTAAGAGGAAAAGGCTTAATGCTAGCGGTAGAGTTTGTTGAAAATAAAGCAAGTAAAAAACCTAATAGAGCTATTGTTGCTCAAATTTTTAAATTAATGCTTACTAAAGGTGCATTTGTCAGAGCTGCGGGAAATAACATTATTATTTCGCCTCCTTTAGTAATTAAAAGAGAAGAGTTAGATATTATTATAGATGCATTAGAATTTGCATTAGAAGAAGTTGAAAAATAAGTGTTTGATTAATTTTAAAATAGCACTAAAGCTAAACTCATCTTGGCTTTAGTGTTATTTTTCATTAAAAAAGAATTTCAGATATATGCCAAGAATATCAATAAAAGGTTCTCAAATGCCAGCATCACCAATACGTAAATTGGTGCCATTTGGAGAAGAAGCAAAAAAAAGAGGCGTAAATGTATATCATCTTAATATTGGGCAACCAGATATCAAGACACCTCAAATAGCGTTAGATGCGGTAAAAAATAATACTATCGATGTTTTAGCTTATAGCAGATCTGAAGGATCTGAGGCTTATAGACAAAAATTAGCAGCGTATTATCAAAAAAATAATATCTATGTAAAAGCCGAAGATATTATTGTAACTACTGGAGGTAGCGAAGCACTTTTGTTTGCTTTTGGAAGTATTATGGATACAGGAGATGAAGTCATTATTCCAGAGCCATTCTATGCAAATTATAATGGTTTTTCAGTTGCGTCTGGTGTAAAAGTAGTGCCAGTAATTTCTAAAATTGAAGATAATTTTGCGTTACCTCCAATTGAAGAGTTTGAAAAATTAATTACATCAAAAACAAAAGTTATTTTAATTTGTAATCCGGGTAATCCTACAGGCTATTTGTATAGTGAAGAAGAGATTAAAAAACTAGCACGTTTAGTAAAAAAACATGACTTGTTTTTAATTGCCGACGAGGTATATCGAGAATTTGTATACGATGGAATAAAGCACTTTTCTATTTTAGAAAATGAAGAGTTAGAAGATAATGCAATCATTATAGACTCCGTATCTAAACGTTATAGTATGTGTGGCGCAAGAATTGGATGTTTAGTTTCAAAAAACAAAGAAGTTATTGCAACAGCAATTAAATTTGCTCAAGCCAGATTATCTCCACCCACATATGCTCAAATTGCCTGTGAAGCTGCTTTAGAAACAAATCAAAGTTATTTTGATGAAGTCATTACAGAATATGTTGGTCGAAGAAATACTTTAATAAAAGAATTAGAACAAATTAAAGACATTAAAGTAGCACATCCAAAAGGCGCTTTTTATTGCATGGTAGAACTCCCTGTTGCTAATACCGATGATTTTGCACAATGGTTATTAGAAGATTTTCAATATAATAATGAAACTATAATGTTGGCACCTGCAGCTGGATTTTATTCAACTCCAAATACAGGGTTAAATCAGATTAGAATTGCTTACGTGTTAAAAAAAGAAGATTTAATTAAGGCTGTACAGATATTAAAAATCGCATTACAGAAGTATAATAAATAACACATGAAGCTTTCCAATTGCATAGTAATTATTTTATTTTTTACGCTTCTAAATTTTAAATCAAAAGAGAACGTAGAAGGTAATCGTCCTAATATTTTACTAATCATGGCAGATGATCTAGGTTTTTCTGATTTGGGGTGTTTTGGAAGTGAAATTAGAACGCCTAATTTAGATGATTTGGCAAAAAAAGGAATTAGAAATACTTCATTCTATACTGCACCAACTTGTTCTCCTTCAAGGGGCATGTTGCTTTCTGGAGTAGATAATCACAGAAACGGTTATGGTACGATGGAGGGTGATTGGGCAGAAAATCAAAAAGGTGTTAAAGGTTATGAAGGTCATTTAAATTTTGATGTTGTTACCTTTCCAAAACTATTACAGGAAAATGGTTATCATACTTCTATTTCTGGAAAATGGCACCAAGCGTTTCCTGTTTCTAAAGAAGAACAATGGCCTGATAAAAGAGGGTTTACAAGGTCCTTTAGTTTGTTGCCTGGAGGAGCTGGACATTATGAAGATCAACAAAAATTATTTTCTTTTTACGAAAAAACATGGTATGTAGAAGATGGTAAACAAGTAGATAAGCTTCCTGAAAATTTTTATTCAAGTGATTTTTACGCAACAAAGGGTATGAGTTATATTGATGAAAGCATAAAAGAAGATAAACCTTTTTTTAACTATTTAGCATTTACTGCACCACATTGGCCTTTACAAGTTCCTGATGATTATATTGATCTGTATAAAGGAAGTTATGATGAAGGGTATGAAGTGTTGGCGCAAGAGCGAATGAAAAAAATGAAACAGTTAGGCATCGTTCCCAAATATTCAAAAGTTCCACCATTGAGCCCAAATGTGCGTCCATGGAAAACACTTACAGCTAAGGAAAAGAAAATATCTTCTAAAACTATGGAGGTATATGCAGCCATGGTTGAGCGTTTAGATGCTAATGTAGGACGTGTAATTAAGCATTTAAAAGATAAAGGAGTTTATGAAAATACCGTAATTGTTTTTTTAGCAGATAATGGAGCTGAAGGTAATTATATAGGGTCAATATTAAAAACCCAAAAATGGGTAGATGAAAATTTTGACAATAGCCTAAATAATATTGGTAGGAAAAACTCATATGCTTTTACAGGTCCATCTTGGGCTCAAGTTAGTTCACTTCCCTTTAAATGGTATAAAGGTTTTTCAACAGAAGGAGGAGTAAGATGTCCTTCAATTATTAGTTATGGCAAATGGAAAGGGAATGTTGGAAAAATAAACAACCAAATTTTAACTATTAAAGATTTTGCACCTACCTTTTTAGAACTTGCAAAAATAAAACATCCTGGAACAGAATATAAAGGAAGAAAAATATTTCAATTAGATGGAACTTCAATGATAGAATGGCTTGAAAATAAAGAAGAATTAGTACACGATATTAAAAAAGCACATTGTTGGGAGTTATATGGTCGTAGAGGCGTTAGAAAAGGAAACTGGAAAGCTGAATGGCAAGACAGACCTTATGGTGAAGATAAATGGGAACTATATGATTTATCTACAGATATTAGTGAACAAATTAATTTATCTAAAAAAAAACCTAAAAAATTAGAAGAATTAATCAAAGAATGGGAAACATATGTTTTAAAATATGATGTTAAACTTCCAAGTGAAAGAGTTGGTTATGGCCCGGATGAAATTTATATAAAGTAACACCTATTTTTGCTGTTGAATTTTTCTATATTCATTTGGTGTATGACCTGTCATATCTTTAAAAAGAGTAGAAAAATATGCAGGATATTCAAAACCTAAATCATAACAAATCTCTTTAAGGTTTTTATTAGAATAAGCTAATAGTCTTTTTGCTTCTAAAATAACTCTATCCAGTAAATAACGCTTTGCTGTAATTCCTGTAAACTCTTTCACTAAATCAGATAATTTTCTTCTAGATATACTTAATTGACTTGCGTAAAAATCCATACTATGGTTAGTCATAAAGTTGTTTTCCAAAAGGTTTAAAAAGTGAGTGTATTGTATTTTGTTATGATTATTGATTTCTCCTTTTGTTGTGTCAATTACAACTTCTCTAGCTTTGCGTTCAATTTTAAGAATTAAACTAATGAAAAGGTGTTGTACAATTGCTTTACTAGTAAAAGCACCTTCTGGTTCGTAATATTCTTTTAAAAGTATATTAAAATGTACTTTTAAATTTTTTATTCCTTTTTTTTTGAATTCAATATATTTTAAATCAGATATATAACCATTCAATTTTGAGTAATAAGATGATTTGTAATTAAGACCCGCGCTTGGGATAAATTCATTTTTGTACTTTAAAGAATAACCAACGGCTTCTTTGATATTAATAATTTTAAAAATTTGGTTTTTTTGGATAAAAAATAAAGTATTTGGTTTTAAATTAATTATTTCATCATCAATTTTAAACTCTCCTTCTCCAGAAAAGAATAAAATAATTTCCTTATAATCATGCCTATCTGTCTTCTCCTTCTCCTTTTTGATAGTGCAATTTGTAGGTAAAGGAACAATTGTAAATGCTGATTCTTTGTTATTTCTAATCATACTTTTTTCTAAACAATAATAATGGAATTTAGTGTTTTAATTTTTAAAAATCAATAAATCAAAGCCTAATTTTAACCTTTGCCAATGCTTATTTGGTTTGCACCTGATCAATGAAGACTACCAAAAAGAGATTGCTATTGTTGAAAGTGAAAAGACTGCAATAACTATGAGTATTTATGTACCTGATTATATTTGGTTAGCTATGAAGTCGAACTTTTTTAGGTCTGATTTAGCTGTTTTTAGAAAAAATTATTCCCAAGTATAAAAAATTATTCTTGGGAATAAAAAGTGGAGACGCCGAGAGTAAAACACCTCTTTTTAACACTTTTATACATACCCTTAAAATGGTGTTTTTCTCAACATAATCAATGCATCCCTTTGTTTTATTGGTTACTTTTAAAAAGAAAGTAATTGAATGTATTTTAAAATGGTTGACTAGATGTTGACTAGATGTTGACTAACTTATTATATTTGATTATATTTGAATGTTCAAATGTTCTAAATAATGGCAACAATAAAATATCAACTTCAAAGTAAGTCAGAAAACGCACCAATTTATTTACGTTTATCTTTAGGTAGAAATAAATCATACAAGCGTAAAACTTCATTAAGTATCAATCCTAAAGAATGGAGCGACTCAAACCAACCCAAACAAACTACACCAAAAAACAAAAACCTTGCTTCTGAATTAAGAAAGTTAAAAGATTTTATTTTAGATGAAGTAAACAAAGCAAATACAAAAGGCGTTGAAATAGATGGCGTATGGTTACTATCTAAAATAGATTTACATTTCAATAAATTTGAAGTTGTAGAACTTGACTACATTTCTGAATACGGTGAATACTTTATTAAAAATTTAAAGTATAAAACCAATGACAAAACAAAGAAGATAGGCGTTACACTTGCAACTCAAAAAAAATATCAAACCATAGTTAATAAATTAAAAGCATTTGACAAACATCACAAAGTTAGAACTAAACTAACAGATGTTAATTTGAGGTTTAGGATTGAGTTAATTGACTATTTTAGTGAGGTTGACAAATTAAGTGATAATACCATAGGTAGATATTTAAAGTTCGTTAAAAGCATCTGTTTAGATGCTGAAAAAAATGGTTTTAAAATCAATAGTCAATTAAAGGATTTTATGGGGTTTTCTATTGATGCGCCAAAAGTAATTTTAAACCTAAGCGAAATTGAGAAAATTAAAAACACAAAGTTTGTTAGTGATAATCACGAAATAGCAAAAGATTGGTTAATAATAGGATGTTTTACTGGTCAAAGAGTTTCGGATTTATTAAGAATGAATAAAAGTTTTATAGAACACATACAAGATTTTGATTTTATTGTTTTAACGCAACAAAAAACTAAAAAGACAGTTCAAATTCCTATACATTTTGAAGTTCAAGAAATTTTAGACAAAAGAAACGGTGAATTTCCTCCAACATTTTCAAAAAATATAGACAGTAGTAAAGCAATGTTTAATCGTTATTTAAAACAACTTACTAAAATAGCAGGTATTGATACTATTGTAAAAGGTAACAAGTTCGATGAAGAAAAGAAAAGATACATTACAGGAATGTATCAAAAATATGAATTGGTTGCTTCGCATATTTGTAGGCGTTCTTTCGCTTCAAATCATTACGCAACAGAATTATATCCAACACCTATATTGATGAATATTACTGCCCATAAAACAGAGAAAATGTTTTTAACCTACATAGGTAAAGAACCGATAGATTATGGTTTGCAACTTGCAAAAATTTGGCAAAAAGTAGGTAAGAAAAGAAAAAAGGAAAAGAAAAACATTGTAGATTTAAAAATTATAAAAAACAAAGCCGTTCAATAATTTAAACATATTTTTCGAGTAATTTTAATATTTAATTTGATTTAAAGATGTTTAATTACTACTTTTAGAGAGCATATGAAAAATTAAATTTAAAATGACTTTAACAGGCTACATTGATAACCTCAACCAAAGATACACTTTAGGCAATGCCACAGAACACACTTTTAGAGGAGACTTACAACAACTTTTAGAAACACTTTTACCAGAAATAAGAGCAACTAACGAACCGAAAAGACAATCGTGTGGAGCTCCAGATTATATACTTACTAAAAAAGAAGTTCCTATTGGTTTTATAGAAGCCAAAGACATTGGAGATAAAGATTTATTAGGTAAAAAGAAAACAGGAAACAAAGAGCAGTTTGATAGATACAAAGCCTCTTTAAGTAATCTTATTTTTACAGATTATATAGATTTTCATCTATACCAAGATGGTGTTTTTATCACAAAAATTGCAATTGCAGAGGTTATCGACAATCAAATAAAACCCATTCCAGAAAACTTTACCAACTTTACAAATCTTATTAAAAACTTTGTTACTCATATAGGGCAATCCATTAAAAGCTCTAAACGGTTGGCAGAAATGATGGCAGGTAAAGCTCGTTTACTTTCAGATGTCATAGAACAAGCACTTACTAGTGATGAAACCCATCAAGAAGATAGTACACTTAAAGAGCAAATGCTTGCGTTTAAAGATGTTTTAATACACGAAATTACACCTAAAGGGTTTGCAGACGTATACGCTCAAACTATTGCATACGGTATGTTTGCAGCACGTTTACATGATCCTACTTTAGAAACATTTAGTAGACAAGAAGCAGCAGAATTAATACCAAAATCAAATCCTTTTTTAAGAAAATTATTTGGCTATATAGCGGGTCCCGATATTGACGAACGTATTAAATGGATTGTAGAAAATTTAGCCGAAATATTTTTAGCGTGTAACGTTGAAAGTATTTTAAAGAATTACGGAAAGTCTACCAAGATGGAAGACCCTATTATACATTTCTACGAAACTTTTTTAGCAGAATACGACCCCTAAATTAAGAAAAGCCAGAGGAGTTTGGTATACACCTGCTCCAATAGTTAATTTTATAGTAAGAGCGGTAGACGATATTTTAAAAACTGAATTTGATTTACCACAAGGCTTGGCAGATACTTCTAAAACAACTGTAAAAGTAAAAACAGACATTGCCAATAAGAATTTTAAAAGTGGCTATAAAGAAATAGATAAAGAAGTACACAAATTACAAGTATTAGACCCTGCAACTGGTACAGGTACATTTTTAGCAGAGGTTATTAAACACGTGCATAAAAAATTTAAAGGGCAAACAGGAATTTGGAGTAGTTATGCAGAGAATGATTTATTACCTCGTTTAAACGGTTTTGAGCTGCTTATGGCGTCTTATGCAATGGCACACTTAAAAATAGATTTACTTTTAAAAGAAACAGGTTTTAAAGCTACTAAAAACCAACGGACAAAAATATACTTAACCAATAGTCTAGAGGAGTACCACCCAGATACAGGAACGCTATTTGCCAATTGGTTAAGTAATGAAGCAAACGAGGCAAACCATATTAAAAGAGATACCCCAGTTATGTGTATTATTGGAAATCCACCTTACAGTGGAGAAAGTAACAATAAAGGAAACTGGATTATGGAATTAATGCAAGATTATAAAAAAGAGCCTGGAGGTAAAGAAAAATTAAAAGAGAAAAATTCTAAATGGATAAATGACGATTACGTGAAATTTTTACGATATGGGCAACATTTTATAGAAAAAAACGGAACTGGAGTTTTAGCCTTTATAAACCCTCACGGTTTTTTAGATAACCCAACCTTTAGAGGAATGCGTTGGAATTTATTGAAAACCTATGATAAAATTTACACCATAGATTTACACGGAAATAGCAAGAAAAAAGAAACCGCTCCAGATGGCAGTGCAGATGTAAATGTATTTGATATTATGCAAGGAGTTTCAATAAATATCTTTGTAAAAACTGGTAAGAAAAAAGCAAATGAACTTGGTAAAATTTTTCATTATGATTTGTTTGGAAAAAGAGATTTTAAATATGATTTTTTAAGTGATCGTTCTTTAAAAAAGATTGACTTTATTGAATTAACAAATAGAGCTCCAGATTATTTTATGGTGCAAAAGGATTTCGAAGCACAGGAAAAATATCAGAAAGGAGCTTCTTTGTCAAAATTATTCAAACTAAACAACGTTGGTATTGTTACTTCTAGAGATGGATTTGTAATAGATGAAGATAAAAATGTTTTAATAAATCGAATTGAAGTATTTTTTGAATTGGAAAAAGAGGAGTTATTAAATAATTATAAATTAAGAGAAAATAAAACTTGGAAAATTGAAGATGTAAAGACCAAAGCAAAAGAGTTTTTACTAGAAAAATTAGAAATTATTTCATACAGACCTTTTGATAAAAGATACATATATAACGATGAAAATTTTATAGAGAGAAGTAGAAATGATGTAATGCAACATTTTAAAAATGACAACTTAGGAATAGTATATAAATTAGGAAATTCAGAAGAAAATTCTGCTTCCGCTATAATTTCTAGAAATATTATTGATTTTAGAAGTTGGTCAAGACCAGGAATGCAAGGTGGAGATTATATCGCTCCATTATACAAATACACAGAAAAAACCAATCAACAAACCACAGAAGTCACCCCAGAAAGAACACCAAACCTCAACTTAGACATAGTAAAAGAAATTACAAATAAAATAGCATTAACTTTTACAAACGAAAAAGAGCAAACACCAAACACATTTGCACCAATTGATATTTTAGACTATATCTATGCAGTATTACACAGCCCTAGTTATAGAGATAAATACAAAGAGTTTTTAAAGATAGATTTTCCTAGAATACCTTATCCAAAAGACCAAACTACTTTTTGGAAGTTGGTTAAACTAGGTAAAGAAATTAGAGAAATTCATTTATTAGAAAGTGAGACCGTAGAAAACTATATTACAAGTTATCCAGAAACAGGAGACAATATAATTACAAGAAAATTAACCAAAAACAATATTGGTTATGAGGCTATAACAGACACTTTAGGCAAAGTTTGGATAAATGATACGCAATATTTTGATAATGTTCCCTTGCTTGCTTGGGAGTTTTATATTGGAGGTTATCAACCAGCACAAAAATGGTTGAAAGACAGAAAGGAAAGAGAATTAAAATTTGAGGATATTTTACACTATCAAAAAATTATAGTTGCTTTAACTGAAACTGATAGAATAATGAAAGAAATTGACAAAATTGAGATTGAATAAAATAAAATCTATGAAACAGCAAGAAGAATCAACGAACAAGAAGACATTGACAATAGACCAAAGAAGAGAGCTAATGTCTTATACCGATTATTGGAGAGCTACACTGCAAAAAGCCGCAGAACGAGGGGAATCAATAAGCGAGACATACGAGAGGTTAAAAAGTTTGGAGGATTTCACCTAAACACAATTGCTGAGTAAATCTTAGACAGCAAGATAAACGTAAGACTAATTAAAACTTTTACAAATAATGAAATACTATGATGATAGCGAAAAATATTATGATTTAAAATCTTTAATTGGTTGGACTATTTTTTTTATTTTAGGAACAATCCCACGTATTGATGTAAAGTTAGTTTCACTCTTAAATATCGAAAAAGAAACTTTAAATACAGCAGTGCAAGGTGTAGTTGGCTTTTTATATTTGATTATAATTCCAGTTTTTTTAGGTAGATTTATTTCATACTATTTAAATGAGAATTACATTAGAAACAATTTTAAAAAAGATTGTAGAGTTAGAAAAATACTTTCATTGATTTGGTCAATTATTTCTATCTTAGTTATTATAAGAGAATATTTTAGTAATCCAAGACAAGAAGGTATAATTTTTATTTCTTCATTCATATTAATTTGCTCATTATCTAATTTTCTCATTATGTGCAAGAAAAACAACAAATGAAGTTAGCCATTAAGTAAAAATCAACATAAAGAACAAATTAATCAAAAAAACTCAATCATTAACCATCAAATAAATTAAATGGCAACGCAAGAAATAAGAATAAACAGGATAATAAGTCAATTAACAAATCTTCCTATACATTTTGAAAAAATTTACAATGATTCTTTAGTTTTCTATTTTAGAGAAAACGAAGGTTGTAAAGAAAATTCTTTCATTTTACTTTTGATAAATGAATTAAAAGAAAGAATATCTGAAGGTAAATACATTAAAAATCTAACTAAAGAAGAATTATCAAAAATTGTAAAAGAAGAAGAACTATCAATAATTGTAAAAAAAGAAGAAGAACTATTAAAAAATCTAAAAGAAAAAGAACTATCAAAAAATCTAACAGAAGAAGAACTATCAAAAATTGTAAAAGAAGAACTTAAAAGTAGTAATTGGGTTGAAGAACCGCAATATATTGAGCGACAAGTCGAAATCAAAAGAAGTAGAGCAACCAAATCATTAAAAATAGAGGGGTTTATTCTTGAAAAATTACAAATAAAATTAGATAGATTACCAAAAGAATTAGATTTTAGCGCTCCTAAAGGAACAGAAAAAATAATTATGTTGCATCAATTAGGAATATTAGATTTTTTAAAAGAAAAAGAGCCTTTTAATCTTTCTACCAATGCTTTAGCGTCTGTAATCAGTGGGATAACTGGCGAGAAAAGAGAAGTAATGCAATCCTACCTAAACCCAATATTCAGTAAAAATGTTTCACAAAAAAACAATCCTCTAAAAACTGAAAGTACTGTAAAAAAAATAAAGCATAAACTTATTTTAATAGGTTATAATCCAACTGAATAAATTGATATAAACTTTTTTAGGGAAAACCTAAAAAAAACCTAACTTCTATTTGTTGCAAACAATTAAAAAAAACTATTTATGCAACAAGTACAACTCATTAGTATTACACTAGAAGAACTTCAAAACACAATTATCAACAGTGTAAAAAATCAATTACAAGAATTAAAACAATTCTACCAACCAAAAGAACCTACGGAATATTTAACACGTCAAGAAGTATCTAAATTACTTAAAATCGACCTCTCAAGTGTTCACAATTGGAGTAAGAAGGGTATTCTTACAAAGTATCAATGTGGAGGAAAAATATTTTATAAGCGTTCTGAAATAGAAAATGCCATTATTAAACTTAAACATTAATAATATGGCAACGCAACCAATAAAATATGAATACAAGGCTACAAAGTATTTTAAAACAACTGTTCATTATTCTTTAGTTTCAGAAAACTTAAAACCTCAACTTTCAAGTAAACTTAATATTTCCGAAAGTAGATATTTTGCAAAATCAAAACCTTTGTTTTGGTGTCAAGAAAGAATACAAAATAAATGGTTTAAACCTAATTTAACAGGATTATTCCCAACCAATAGAGAAAATGTTTATTGGGGTTGTAGAGGTCGTTATCAGCATATAATACTGTTTGTTTTTAAAGATAATCAAGAGTGTTTAACAGTCTATTATTTTGAAAACTACTTCACAAGAAATTTAGAACCTTTAATTAAAAACTTATAGAAACAAAAAAAAGAGGATGTTCAACGTCCTCTTTTAGTTTGTTTAATGTTTGGGTAATTGTGGCAACGCATACCCTTAATACAAATATACTATTTTATGATAGATTATTTAAAAATACTGTGCAAAGATTCTGAATATTCAAAGAGGTTATTTAAAAACCCTTTATTAATAATGTATTCAAAAAATGAAAAATTCAAGAATAAGTTAATCATTGAAAAGGAATTTATTAAACAAGCAACTTATATAAAATCTTACAAAGAAATTTTATTCTGTTTTTTTACAAAAAATGATTTTTTTACAAAATTAGAGATTCTTGTAAAACCTCATTATTATTTCAACGAAAACCTACACAACGCAAACGATTTTAAAGCAGTTAATTGTATTAATATACTTACAGAAATTAAAGATGTTTTTAATTTACCAATAACTGATTTGTCAATAATTAATATAGAGTTTGGAGTTAACTTTAGAAGCTCTATTAATATTAAAGATTTAATCTCTTATGCCATTTATCAAGAAAGAAATCAATTTATAAATTCAAGTGATAATTTAAGTTTTAGCAAAATAAGTTCTAATTCAAACCCAAAAGGAGAAGAAAATAATTACAAGAGAGTTAAATTTTATGCAAAAGGTGTGCAATTTCCACAGTACACAAATATTAATACTGGTAGATTAGAAATTAAGAGCAAAGAAAGTAAGTACATAAATAAATTAGATATTTATACCTGTCAAGATTTACTAAAAAAAAGTACCTACTTAAAATTAGCCGAAGTTTTAAAAGAAGAATTTAAAAAGATTTTGATTTTAGATATTGATAACAAAGGTCAAAATTTATCTTCTAAAGAATTATTAAAACTAAATAATTATAAGCAAAATACTACGTGGGTAAAATACATACAAGGTAGTAGAAACCTTTTCAGTAGACATAAAAAAGACTATTTCAGAATTTTAGACAAAACTGAAAATAATATACATCAAAAAACGTATTCTGTAATTAATATTAAATTAAATGAATTAATAAAAGGGTGTGCAGATTCCAATTATATATACTGAGAAATATGCACACTCCACAAAATTAATAACTTTATTGTAAATGGTGTAGATTCTAATTTGATTTTTGGAGATTGGTATTTAAAATATTTAGAGAAAAAAGCCCTCCTAAGAGAAGAAAATTATCTAGCAAAAAAAAATGAAAGAAAAAGCATTCCTATTTCAACAGATGATGTTCAGATTAGTTATCGAAAAAAAATGATTCAAGAGCTTGAAAAAAACAAATTTGATTTTATTGATAAACACACAAAAAATATGGATAGGCAGGTGTTGGAAGATACAATAGATTCATGGCTAAAGCATTCTGAAATGAAGAAGTATGTTACTTTATTAAAACTTAAACGCAGAACTATTAAAAACTAACGGTTAGTATATTAATTTTAAAAATTACGAATTATGACAACAATTATTGGAATTTTTGGTATTATGTTTTGGGGACTATTTTATTGGATGCTCGACGATATTAGAATAGAATTAAGATATAAGAACACTTTATTGAAAGAACAAAATAAACAGATTTAAAACCATCTATTTGGACAAATATTGCGTATTTAGAGTTTTTATTGGCGATAAGAACTGTTGATTCGACAATTGAAAGCCTTATTTAATGACGCACAACGTTGAGTATATGATTTCGGGCGTGAATAAGCCACTAATTAATTAAATGACTAAAAACTTAAATAAGGATCAACTCTAATAAAGAAACGATTAAAAAGCTTAAATTATATACATTGTTATATGCTGTGGCGGTAATTAAAACCGAAATTATGACAAAAAACGGAAAACTAACAAAGCCTAATAATAAGTTGAAACCTTAGTTATTTTTTTATGATTTTTAATTAAATGCTTAAACCTCAACCAAAGAAAAACGGACTTACTTATAATTTAAGCAAGTCCGTTTAAAAAAAGAAAAAAAGGTTTACTCTACTTTAATAACTTCTTAATAAGAAATATATTTAATTTCTGAAACTTTATCGTTCTTATCAATTTTAAAAAATAAAGAGGTACTTCCTGTCTCTTTATCTGTAAAGTTATACTTATTATTTGAGTTAAGTTTAAAGCCTATAAATTTACTTTTACGATCACCGATTTTTACAGATAGCCCTTTTACATTCACAATTACCGATGAGTTTTTTACTCTTATGTATGTTAAATCGTAATTATTACCAGTATCAGTTTCATCTTCAAAATGAAAGTATAAATTTGTATTAAAAATATTTTTACCGATA
>Ga0209119_1000715_pt1 | contig 33716 bp, 27 predicted proteins | sample COG_03_FD_184747 | JGI IMG/M metagenome (GOLD analysis project Ga0209119, IMG submission 184747) | Pelagic Microbial community sample from North Sea - COGITO 998_met_03 (SPAdes) (version 2) | ecosystem: Environmental > Aquatic > Marine > Neritic zone/Coastal water | place: Helgoland, sampling...
TAAAACTATTATGGGATTTTAGAGGGTCTGACGCCCTTGAAACTGCAAAACACCACACCATTCATTTAAAAGAATTTGCTGCAATCGAAAATCTTCCATTTTATGAGATAGATATTAAAGAACAGAATCCGATGCTGTGTGCTGCTTATATTGTAGTTAGTGAATCTGACATGAAAGTATACAGAGATGCTTTGAAACCTCAACGAGGAGAATTGGCGTAAACAGGTATAAGTATTTGTTCTTTTTTTGAAGCTGTTGAATTGCTTAACTTTGAAAAAAAATCCGCTAAGTTTTTTATTGTCTGATATAAGTCATTAAAACGGACTCATATCAATAAATATAACGAAACCTATATTATACCGATAAAGATTTTGCACACAACCAGCCCCCTGTCCAAGCATTCTGAAAGTTAAAGCCACCAGTAACTGCGTCAATATTTAACACTTCACCTACAAAAAATAAGTTATTTTGTAATTTACTTTCAAAGTTTTTAAAGTTAATCTCTCTTAAATCTACTCCACCTGCTGTTACAAACTCTTCTTTAAACGTGCTTTTCCCTTTGGCAATAAAAACACTTTTTGTCAGTTGATTTGCCAAAGTATCTATTTGTAAATGGCTTAGATCTGCCCAATTAGACGTAGCTGTTATTTTAGCAGCAATTACAAAACGTTCCCATAATCTTTTTGGAATCTCTTCAAAAGGAGATCTAGCAATTACTTGTTTTTTGGATTGTTTCTTTTTTAAATTTAATAACACATTTACAATTTTATGAGTAGGTCTAGAGAGCCAATCTACCTGCACTTTATACTCATAATTTTTTTCTGCCAAAACTCGCGCTCCAAACGCAGATAGTTTTAAAATTGCAGGACCACTCATCCCCCAATGTGTAATTAATAATGGTCCTGAAGCTTCCAAACTAGTGTCTACTAATTGAACAGCAGCATTAGGAACCGATATTCCTAACAAATCTTTAATTCTGGGATCTTTTATATTAAATGTAAACAATGAAGGAACAGGAGAAATAATGGAATGTCCCAACGCTTTTGACAACTCCCATACCTTTTTACTACTTCCTGCTGCCATTACAACAGCATCACAAACAAATTGTTGTTCTTTGGTAATAAGCAACCAAGAATTCCCTTGCTTTTGTATGCTGGAGACTCCATGATTTTTCAGCACAGAAATTCCTAAACGCTTAGTTTTGTTAAGAAAACAATCTATAATGGATTGCGATGAATTGGATTCAGGAAAAACACGATTGTCTTTTTCAATTTTTAGAGGAATTCCATTATTCTCAAACCATTCAAAAGTATCACCTGTCATAAATTGATGGAACGGACCTAATAATTCTTTTTCACCTCTTGGATAAAATTGCACTAATTCTTTGGGCTCAAAACAAGCATGGGTAACATTGCAACGTCCACCCCCAGAAATTTTTACTTTTTGAAGTACTTCTTTACCTTTTTCTAGAATGGTAATATCTAATTCAGGATTCATTTCCTTCGCATTAATTGCTGTGAAAAATCCTGCGGCACCTCCACCAATAATCATTACTTTTTTCATAACACCATATCTGAATATCTTAGAATTGTGGTGTATCCTTTAGTTTTAAAATATTGAGGCGTATCTTTATTACCTGTAGCTAAAATAAAATCTCCACCCCAAGCACCTAAACTTTTTAGAGTTCCAAAATAGTCTGGAAATATGCTTTCTTTGACTGTAGGTAACTCAATAATCGAGGAAATGATTTTTTCATGCTCATGAATCAGTTTTTCAAATTCTGAAAGCTTTTGTTGTTTAATGAGTTGTCTAGAAATTTCTGAAACAAGTTGTATTTCGTTATTTGTTTTTTCTCGCTTTTCTTTAAACCTAGCTATTCCATCTTTGCTATCTTGTTTTTTATTCAAATGAACAAAAAACAATTGATCACTAAAACTTGGTATAAAATCTACTTTTTGTATGACTGGTTTTTGATTCTTAACCTCATACAAAATAGGAGAATTATATTGTGCATTGGCAATATCGTATCCACTTCCTGAAAATGAATTCCACAACAATTGAAAAGCATCAATTTTTGCCCATTTCGCAATATTGTTAATTAGTGTAGAAGAAGTTCCTAAACCCCAATCTCTAGGAAACGTAAGATTGGTTTTTACTTGAAACCCATGTTCAGATTTTAAAAATTCTGGATTCAATTTTCTGGATTCTAATAAAATATCTTGAAGCGTTTCGGCAATAAAATCTGCACTCCCGTCTGAATCAGAATTAAAAGTTGCCTGAACTAATCTAAGTTTTGGAAGCTCAAAAACAGCCTCAAACCAACAATCTCCTGTATTAGTGAAACTACCCCAAATTAATTGTGGTTCCTTAATTTTTTCTACTGACAAGTCTTGGCCAAATTTGGTAGGAACTGCCAAAGCTGAAGCTCCTTCTAACACAAGATATTCTCCAGTGAGCAATAATTTTCCGTTAGAGTAGAATGTATTCAAAATTATTTGGTATTTCTTAATTCCTGAAACTTATCAACTACGGCACTGTGAGTAACAGTTTTACCATCAAAATAATTAGCAATTACAGCTTTCTCATGTTCATCTGCCTCTAATTGATGTAAGATATTCATCAAATGCATTTTCATATGACCGTGTTGTATTCCTTTGGTTGTTAAAGCTCGTAAAGCTGCAAAGTTTTGAGCCAATCCGGCAGTTGCTATAATCATCATTAATTCTTTTGCAGAGGGACGTTGCAACATCTCTAAAGATAATTTTGCTAAGGGGTGTAAAGAAGTTAATCCACCTACAGTTCCAACAGCTAATGGAATTTCTATCCAAAAACGAAAAATGCCATTGGTAATTTCACAATGTGTTAAGCTAGTGTAATGTCCTGATCTTGAAGCATAGGCATGTACTCCTGCTTCAATTGCTCTAAAATCGTTACCAGTAGCTAATACAACTGCATCAATACCATTCATGATCCCTTTATTGTGTGTGACAGCTCTGTGAGGTTCTACGCCAGCAATCTGAACTGCTTGGTGAAATTTCTTTGCAAATTGCTGGGGGTCCTCTCCACCTAATTCTTCAATGCTACAACTTACTTCTGTTCTTACAAGACATTCCGGAACATAATTAGATAAAATACTCATCACTATTTCTATCGCATCACTTCTGAATTCTTTGGCTATGGCCTCTAAACAAGAATTAATGAAATTTGCACCCATAGAATCTACGGTTTCAAAAGTGACATGAATTTGATAGTAGTTTGGTAGTTTCTCAGTTTTATCTATCAATTGAATATCTAGAATACCTCCACCACGTTTTTCCATATTTTTTGTGATGGATGTTGTAACCATTTTAAAAAGCTCTTTTTTTGAATTGAAATACTGTATCAATTCATTTTTATCACCAGTGTACATAAAATGCACCTGACCTATTTTAGTGGTAGAAAGCACTTCAGCTTTAAAACCTCCTCTTGTACTCCAAAATTTAGCCACTAATGAAGCTGCAGCAACTACTGAACTTTCCTCAATGACCATAGGGATTGCATAAGAGGTATTGTTGATAAGAAAGTTAGGCGCTACACCATATGGCAAATAAAAATTTGAAATGGTATTTTCTATGAAATCATCATGTAACTGTTGCAATAATTCATCCGAGTTCCAATATTTTTTTAATGTAGAAATTATTTCTGTTTGATTTGTAAAATAATTAGTAGCTAACCAATTAATTTTTTCTTCTTTGGTTAGTTTAGAAAATCCGGAAATCATTTTAGACATTGATGTCATTTTATAGTGTTAGGCAAAGATAAATGAAACAATGAAAACAGTAAGATGAATTCAATATTTATACTGTTTTTAAAGTTTTTTTGACGATTTTTCCGTAAACTTGGCACTCAATTCCTAAATATGTAATTATAGAATGAAAAAATTATTCATTTTAGCTGTCATCACACTTCTTTTTAATTGCGAGCAACCAACCTCAAATAATTCAAATAAGGCTTCAAGAACACAAAAAATAACAGTAGAAGATATCTGGGGATCTACGTTCTCTACCAACAGAATGAATGCCTTAAATTCTATGAACGGAGACTATTATTCTCTTTTAAATAGAGATGAAAATGGGTTTACTACAGTAGATCAATATAGTTACTTAAATTTAGAGAAGGTAGCAACTGTTGTAGATGGAAAAACTCTTAATAACTTACAAAAATTTGAGTCGTATTCATTTAACAATGATGAATCAAAATTAATTTTAGGAAAAGACATTCAAAAGGTTTATAGAAGATCCACAAAAGGAACCTACTACGTATATACTGCGAACTCAAAAAAAATTCGCTTAATTGGAGAACAGATTCAAGAACCAACCTTTTCTCCCGATAGTAAAAAAGTAGCTTATGCAAAAAACAACAATCTATTCATTTTAGACTTAACCACAAATACCACTAGACAAGTTACTTACGATGGAAAATACAATCATATAATCAATGGAACTACAGATTGGGTGTATGAGGAAGAATTTGGTTTTGTTAGAGCTTTTGAATGGAGTAATGACAGTAAGTTTATTGCTTTTTTACGTTTTAACGAATCTAAGGTTAAAGAGTTTACAATGGGGGTTACTGGAAATGAGCTATACCCTACCCAACATGTGTTTAAATATCCTAAAGCAGGAGAAGACAATGCAAAAGTTTCGCTACACACCTATAATTTAAAAGCTAGAAAATCAAAGAAAGTAGCTTTAGGTAATTATGAATACATTCCTAGGCTACAATGGTCTAACACTAATCATGTATTAATAGCCACTACTTTAAATAGACACCAAAATGATTTAAAACTTCACAAAATAAATGCACTAAATACTAGTTCATCTCTTTTACTGAATGAAAAGGATGATGCGTATGTAAGTGTGAAAAATGATCTTACATTTCTAGATGACAATAGTTTTATATGGACCAGCGAAAAAGATGGTTATAATCATATTTATCATTATGACTTTAATGGAAAACTTATCAATCAAATTACCAAGGGCAATTGGGAAGTAACCAAATATTATGGTTTTAATAAAGAAAAGAAAACTATCTACTATCAATCTGTAGAAAACGGGGCTATTAATAGAGGTGTTTATAGCATTCGTTTAGACGGAACAAATAAAAAATTATTAAGTAATAGCGCTGGAACAAACACTGCTGCGTTTAGCAGAAATTTAAATTACTTTATTAACACGTACTCAACTACAGAAACACCTCCTATTTATTCGCTTTACTCTGCTGAGGGAACTATGATTAAGGTGATTAAAGACAACTCAAGCTTAGAAGATAAGTTGTTAAATTATAGCATTAGTCCAAAAGAATTTTCAACTATCAATATCAATGGAAATGATCTTAATATGTGGATGATTAAGCCTCTTGATTTTGATGAACAAAAACAATACCCACTTCTGATGTTTCAATATTCAGGACCAGGCTCTCAACAGGTTGCTAATAGATGGAATGGGACCAATGACTATTGGCATCAACTATTAGCGCAGCGAGGAATGATTGTTGTTTGTGTAGATGGAAGGGGAACAGGTTTAAAAGGGAGAGATTTCAAAAAAATAACCCAAAAAGAATTAGGTAAATATGAAGTAGAAGATCAAATTGCTGCTGCCAAAAAATTAGCAAAACGCAACTACATAGATGAAAATAATATTGGTATATGGGGTTGGAGTTATGGAGGTTTCATGAGTACAAATTGTCTTTTAAAAGGGAATGATATTTTTACAACTGCTATTGCGGTTGCTCCCGTTACTTCATGGCGATTTTACGATACGGTGTATACAGAACGTTATATGCAAACACCACAAGAAAATACGAGTGGTTATGATGATAATTCTCCTATCAATTATGCAGATAAACTTCAAGGTAATTATTTACTAGTTCATGGTACTGGTGATGACAATGTGCATGTACAAAATTCTAGGAGAATGATTAATGCATTGGTAGCGGCTAACAAGCCTTTTGAGATAGCCATGTATCCAGACAGAGCTCATGGAATAAGAAAAGGTGAGAACACTCGCCTACATTTGTATCATAAAATGACTAACTTCATCGCTCAACATTTAATAAAAAATTAAGAATATAAAATCCAATAAGTAAACATAAACAAGTAAACTGATGAATACAACAATGAAACAACCACACGAAAAAGAAATTTTTGGACATCCTGCAGGATTGTATGTGTTATTTTTTGTAGAAATGTGGGAACGATTTTCCTACTATGGAATGAGAGCAATACTTACATTATTTTTAGCTGCACCTGTTATTATGGGTGATCCACAATCTGGATATGGCTGGTCAAATGCTGAAACCTTATCTTTTTACGGAACCTATACTATGTTTGTTTATTTAACCTCTATTCCTGGAGGATGGATTGCTGATAAATTTATTGGTCAGAAAAAAGCAGTGATGGTAGGAGGACTTTTACTTTGTCTTGGTCATGGAATTCTTGCCGTTGATGCGCAATGGGCCTTTTTTACTGGATTGGTTTTAATTGTTTTAGGTGTAGGAATGTTAAAACCAAATATCTCTACCATGGTAGGTGGTTTGTACAAACAAGGAGATGACAAAAGAGATATCGGTTTTTATATATTTTACATGGGTATTAATTTAGGAGCTTTTTTAGGAGCTTTAATTGTGGGAATTGTTGCTGCTAGATGGGGTTGGCATTATGGTTTTGGATTGGCTGGAATTGGAATGGCTCTTGGGCAGGTTATGTACTTTTATGGTTTAAAATACCTAACGGGTGTTGGTGATTTTCTTGGTGCAAAAGACTCTTTGAATAAAGATGTAATGAAAAAGCCTTTAAACAAAAAGGAAAAAGATAGAATGCTGGTTATGTTTTTATCTTTTTTAATAATTATTGTTTTTTGGGGTGCCTTTGAGCAAGCAGGAGGTTTAATGAGTTTATACACAGAACAAAAAACAGACAGAATATTGTCTTTCTCACTACCTCTTATAGGGAATGAAGTTCCAGCAGCAGTATTTCAATCAATCAATGCTTTTTTTATAATAATTTTTGCAACTCTCATTGCGAATTTTTGGTATAAATGGGCTAAAAAAGGGAAAGAATCTTCTTCTTTATTTAAAATGGCTACTGGAGTAATTATTATGGCTTTTGGTTTCTTCTTTATGAGTAAAGCCAGTACAGAGGTAATAATGGATGGTGACAAAATTGTTGAAAAATCAGCAATGATTTGGTTAGTATTGGCATACTTATTTCATACCATTGGCGAATTGTGTGCCTCACCAGTTGCATTGTCTTTTATAACAAAGTTAGCACCTTTAAAATATGCTTCTTTTATGATGGGAGCTTACTTTGCTGCAACTGGACTAGGGAATAAAGTAGCAGGATTAGTTGGAGAATTATCTAAAGATGCTGGAGAATTTGAAGTATTTACAGGAATTGCTATTTTTTGTACAATTTTTGGTCTATTAATTATAGCCATATTAAAACCTCTCAAAAGATTAACTCACGGCGCCGAAGAATTAGAATTAAGCTAGTAATAATTAGATGAAATTTTATCATTAATTAAAATAAAAATTATGACAACAGATATCGAAAATATGTTTAAAGACAAAGTTCTAGGGCACCCCGCCGGACTTTTTGTTTTATTTTTTACAGAAATGTGGGAGCGTTTTTCTTATTATGGAATGCGTGCCATATTAGTAATATTTTTAACAGGAGCCATTGCAGGAAATAACCCTGGTTGGGGGTGGGATACCTCTGCAGCATTATCTCTCCTGGGTACCTATGCTTTGTTTGTCTACTTAACTCCAATTGTTGGAGGTTGGCTAGCAGATAATAAAATAGGCTACAGAATGGCTGTTGTTATTGGAGCACTTTTAATGACGTTAGGACATGCTTCCATGGCTCTTGAAACTCCTACATTTTTATACATAGGAATTGCATTCCTAATTGTTGGAAACGGGTTTTTTAAACCGAACATGACCTCTATCATTTCAAAAATGTATGCCGGTAAAGATGAAAAGAAAGATGGTGCCTACAACATATTCTATATGGGGGTTAATGCAGGGGCTTTTATAGGGATCATGCTATGTGGATGGGTTGGAGAAAAAATTGGATGGAGCTATGGTTTTGGTTTAGCTGGAATCTTTATGTTTTTAGGAATGTTACAGTTTTACTATGCGCAATCTATTTTTGGTAGCTTAGGTGATAAACCAAAAAAAATAGAGTCAAATACTACCAACACAACTAGTAAGAATAAAACTGAGGAGAAATTGAATCCTTTTTCAATGCTTGATTATTCATTGATTGTTGTTTTTATTGTTTCAGCATTAATATTTATTATCAATGACCCTTTAAGTAAAATAGGGAATATTAATACTTTGAACTTTTCAATTGCAGGAATGTCTGATTCATTATTTTTTGCACTTGTAGCAGCCATAACCTTTATTATTTTATTAATTGTAAGAATTCCTAGATATACAAGAATAGAACGCGATAGAATGATTGCTTTTACAATTTTTTGTTTGTTTACCATTTTCTTTTGGGCTGCTTTTGAACAAGCAGCAGGTTCGTTACCCATCTATACTAGAGATTTTACAGATAGAATTTTAGAGGGTACTGCCGGATCTATATTTAAAGTTATTGATTTGTTCGTAACTGTAATACCAATGCTAGTAATAACTTATGTACTTGTGAAGTTATTTAATAAAACATTTAATAAAATTAGCTTATCTAATATTATTTTAGGAATTAGTTTTTTAATAGTTTGGGCAATCATCATTTATAAATTGTACATAGAATTTCAAGCAACTGAAACAGAGGTGCCTATTACTTGGTTTGCCATTTTAAATTCTTTGTTCATTATCATCTTTGCTCCGCTATTTACAAAACTATGGGATAGTAAGTATAATCCTCCAGCATCAGTAAAATACGGACTAGGTTTAATTATTATGGCTATTGGGTTTGGTTTTTTAGCATTTGCTACAAAAGACATTCCATTAGGAGCACAAACTGCTAAATTGAGTATGATATGGTTAGTTTTAGCCTATTTATTTCACACATTAGGGGAACTTTGTTTGTCACCTATGGGATTATCATACCTAAGTAAATTAGTTCCAGCCAGAATGGTTGCATTCATGTTTGGAGTATACTACTTAGCCATTGCTATAGGAAATAAATTAGCTCATTATATTGGAGGTGATATTGAGAAAATATCTCAGGAAAGCGGTCTTTCTTATTTCTTCTTAATTTTCACAATAGTACCAATAGCATTAGGCCTTGTGTCCTTTGCACTTCATCCGTTACTAAAAAAACTAATGCATGGAGTTCGATAATTAAAATTTAAAAAATTATAAGAAGGCATCATTATTGATGCTTTCTTTTTGTTTAAATTTGTTAACTAATATTATGTCTTGACACATTTGAAGAAATTAGTTCTCATTATTTTTTTATTTTTTTTAGCTGGTCACCTATCTGCCCAAAAAGTAAACTGGATATCTTTTGAAGAAGCAGTCAAATTAACAAAAGAAAACCCTAAACCTTTGTTAATAGATGTGTATACTGATTGGTGTGGTTATTGTAAAAAAATGGATAGAATTACCTACAGTAATAAAATAATTTCTTCTTACATCAATAAGAATTTTTATCCTGTAAAATTAGATGGTGAACAAAGGGAAGACCTAATATATAAAGATTACACCTTTAAATACAGACCTTCTGGTAGGAGGGGATACCATGAGTTTACTGCTAGTTTACTGAATGGTAAATTAAGCTATCCAACCACTGTTTTTATGAATGAAAATTTAGACTTATTAGACAGGGTTCCAGGATATCTTACCCCAGATATTATGGAACAAGTAATCACCTATTTTGGTAGTGAAAAATACAAAACAGACTCATGGGAAGAGTATATAAAAACATTTAAGAGTAATTTGTAAAAATATATCAAAAACTAACTAATTACCGTTACTAATTGCACAGTTCATCTTTTTTAATTTAAAACATAAGCCCCCTGATTGTAAGTAGTCCAAAAAGGTATCTTTAAATTTTCACAAGTAGTCTTCCAATTTTCAATGTGACTTTTATAATTTGAACCGTCAGCTATTATAATAGCTGGCTTGAGTTTTTTAACAAGTCTTTGTAAATTAATTTTTGGAGATTGTCTTAATAGTACTATTGGGTTATTTAAACCTTTAATATCATACAATCCATCTTTATCTATAATTAAAACAACTTGTTTATCATAATACATTAAGTTCGACAACTTACGATAGTTCTGGCTAGAGATATTCTCTCCAACTTTGTAGTTTATCAATAATTTCTGAGAGCTAATTTGTAAAGAATCCATAGAATGATACAACTCAAAAATACTCCCTTTTCTTATCCCTATAATTGAATTTTTACTTTTATGAAATACAATAAATTCACTCTTTTGAGCTATTGTGTATTTCTCAAGGATAAGAACACACTGAAAAGCTAGTATGGAGGCAAAAAAAAGAAAACAACGTTTTGTATTCAGTTTTAAAAATAGCTGAAATCCTGAAATTATAAGTGAGTAGGCAAAAATCATTTTTAATGCTGAAAATGAAATCTCTGAAAATAAAAAACTTTCTTGCCTAGCCACAAATGCAACAACCTTGTTGAGGATTGAAATAACATTTCCATAAAAACCCTCTAAAAACACAGGCAATATAGATTCATATGAAAGTACTAAGACTACTAACCCTAGTCCTAAAATGACTCCTAAAAAAGGAATAATGATTAGATTAGAAATAAAAAATAATGCTGGAAATTGGTGGAAATAAAAAAGACTTATTGGTAAAACACCCAGTTGAGCTGCAACCGAAACTGTAATTAATTGCCATCCTTTATCTACTATAAAAAAATTTGGTTTCCATAATTGATATAGGACTGGTTGTATCCAAATAATTCCAAAAACAGCGGTATAACTCAACTGGAAACCAACATCGAATAAAAATAAAGGTTTCCATAACAATATGATAAACATAGAAAAAATCAAGGAATGTTCTACAGCATTTCTTTTGTTAAAAAATTGGCCTAAAGCTATTGCTGAAAACATGGTTACGGCTCTAATTACAGATGCTGACAACCCTGCTAATATGGCAAAAAACCAAAGAGATAAAATCACTAAAACTAATTTTATTAATTTGCCATTATTAACTCTCTCTAGCGGTTTTAGTATAAAAGAGAGTATTAATAAAATAACACCAACATGTAACCCAGATACAGCCAAAATATGAATGGCACCAGCTTTTGAATAGTTATCTGAGAGTTGTTTAGAAATTTCTTGCCGTTGACCCAATAGTAATGCATTCATTACAGCTAATTCATCATCTGTGAAATGATATCTACGTAATGATTTTTGAATTTTAATTCGAAAAGTATCAATGAATCTTAACAATGACACCTTGTTTTCATCTAATAACAAAATTTGCTGATGAGTAATGTAGACTTGCTGATTAATTCCTTGTTTTTTTAAATAATGCTTATAATTAAATTGGTGTGGATTTAATGATGACTTAATATCTTGAAATTTATTTTTAAAAAACACAAAATCACCGGTATTAAACAGTAATGAAGTACTATCTTTTTCTATGTTAAGTAGAACATTACCAGTAGTTTTCTTGCCATCTACTTGAACAACATCAGCCACGTATTTATGATGGTAATTTCCAGGCTTAAGAACCTTATCTATTGCTAAGATTACTTTTGAGGTATTTTTTAGATGTTTTTCAAAATAATTAGTGTGATTTGTTGCATCATTCTCATACACAAGAATCATTCCTGTTAAAAAAAAAGTGATCCATGTAATGAAAACAAAAAACAGTGTTTTTCTCTGCCAATAAGCTGTAAGAGATAAAAAAATAAGTATGCATGCAGAAATCACTATTCCATAATTCCAATAATCAGTGTAAAACTGACAACAAATACCTGCAATAAGAAATAGTAAAAAGTGAAAAGGAAGATATCCAAGTAACTTTTTCATAGCAATCTAAAGTTACTAAAAAAAAATTACTAATTTAATTTTGATATGATAGATGTTGCAGTATTTTTAGAAGCTCCTTTTCCACCTAATTTTTGCTCCAATTGATAATAATTCTCAAAAATTTTGGATCTATGATTATCATCGAGAATCATAGCTAATTCTTTAGTCAAATTCTTTTTTGTAAAATCTTTTTGAATTAGTTCTTTAACTACCTCTTTATCCATAATTAAGTTTACCAGAGAAATAAAGCGAAGCGTTATAATTCTTTTTGCTATTTGATAAGATATGATACTTCCTTTATAACATACAACTTGAGGAACTTTAAATAAAGCTGTTTCTAAAGTTGCGGTTCCAGAGGTAACCAATGCCGCATATGAAACACTTAATAAGTCGTATGTTTTATTGTCTACAAGGGCTATATTTTTAGAACCAATTATTTTTTTGTAAAAATCTAAACTCTGACTTGGAGCACCAGCAATTACAAATTCATATTGTTGAAAATCATCAACTAACGACAACATAATAGATAACATTTTAGAAATTTCTTGCTTTCTACTACCTGGTAATAAGGCAATAATTGGCTTCTTAGATAGGTTGTGTTTTTCTCTAAATATGGTTTCGTCGATTTGTTTGATATCAGAGATAGCATCTATTAAAGGGTGTCCAACAAATGTAACATCGTAGTCATATTTTTTATAAAAATCTTTTTCAAAAGGTAAGATTACATACATATGATCTACTACCTTTTTGATTTTTTCTACCCTGTTAGCTCTTGAAGCCCAGACTTGAGGAGAAATATAATAATGTGTTTTATATGCTAACGTTTTAGCCCAAGAAGCTATTCGCAGATTGAAACCGGAATTATCAATAAAAATAATTACATCTGGTTCAAAATCTATAATATCTTTTTTACAGAAAGACATCATACCAAGGATTTTCCTAATATTCATGAATACTTCTACAAACCCCATAAAAGCTCTTTCCTTGTAATGCTTCACAAGAGTGCCTCCCGCCTCATTCATGAGGTCTCCTCCCCAAAATCTTATTTCTGCTTCGCCATCCTCTTTCATTAAAGCTTTCATTAAATTAGAACCATGTAGGTCTCCAGATGCTTCACCAGCTATGATGTAATATTTCATTTAAATGAAAATTAAATTGAGTAGAGTTGATACCTAAATAAAAATACCCTAATACAATTGATATAAAAATTGTTTTGTTGCTATAAAAACTTTAACACAAAGGTAATTAAAGCTGTTAAAATAGAAGCCATAAGTACTCCCCTAGCTCTGTAGTCTTGTTTTTTCTTTATGAAAACAAAAAAAATAAATAAGTTGGGTAGGGCTGCTAACGAGAGTACTTGAGCATATAAATTACCTTTTTGTATCATTTGAATTGTTTCTTCAAATCCGTATTTAGAAAAATATTGTATGTACAAAAAAACACCACAAACAGTTGCTATGATTGAAATTAAAAACCCGATAGATATCTCTTTTTTTAAATATCCCATGAATTTAGTTTTTGTATCATATGGTGAGCTGTTAAGTCAAATTGAACGGGTACAATTGAGATAAATCCGTTTTCTAAAGCCCATATGTCTGTGTCCTCTCCTTTATCTTTGTTTACAAATTCACCAGACAACCAATAATACTCCTTTCCAAAAGGACTCTTTCGTTTGTCAAAATCTTCACGCCAATACCCATTAGCTTGTCTACAAATTTTTATTCCTTTTATATGCTCCTCTTTTAATTTTGGAATATTAACATTTAAAACTGTTGCTTCTGGAATACCATTTTTTATAGCACTCAGTGTAATTCTTTTAACAAAGTCTTTTCCTTGTTTAAAATCTGCTTTATAATTAAAGTCTAATAGCGAAAACCCAATAGCTGGGACACCCTCAATTCCTGCTTCAACAGCAGCACTCATAGTTCCTGAATAGATAACATTAATAGATGAATTTGACCCATGATTAATACCAGATACACATAAATCTGGCTTGGTGTTCAAAATCTCATTTATAGCCATTTTAACACAATCAGCTGGAGTTCCTGAACAACTATATTCTATTTGAGGTCCCTCATCAATATTAATTGGATTGCAATGTAATACATTGTCAACAGTAATAGCATGTCCCATTCCACTCTGAGGTCTATCTGGAGCAACTACAACCACATCTCCAATTTCGTTCATTATTTTAATTAATGCTCTGATACCTGGAGCAGTAATTCCGTCATCATTTGTTACTAAAATTAAAGGTTTTTTATTTACCATAGTTGTAATATTACTCACAAATGTAAGTCATTTAGTATGAATATTAATTTAACATTTTCTAAAGAAGATAACATCAGTTTTTTAATTAATATTGTGTAGTGTTTACCAAGTTATTGTATACATACAATTACACAATATTGCCCTAATAAGCTACAATTTTTTATGAAAACAAAATTAATTCTCCTATTTTTTTCTTTAAGTCTATTATTAAGTCATGCAAATTTAAAAGGTGAAAATTCGACCAACAATCAAGATCCAGAAAAAGATAAAGTCTTAATATCTGTATTAAATTACATGCTTACTAAAGGTCATTACGTACAAAAAGAATTAAATGACGAATTTTCTAAACATGTATTTACAAATTTTATAGATGGATTGGATCCCTCTAAAAGATATTTTACAAAAGATGATATTAAAGAATTTTCTAAATATAAATACCAAATAGACAACCAATTAAAAGAATCTGATATTGCTTTTTACAATTTGGTTTACGGTAGGTTTTTATCTAAAATTAAAAATGCAAAACAATATTATGGATCTCTCTTAAAAAAACCTTTTAATTATAAGAAAGATGAGTTCATTGACTTAGATTACAAAAAAACAGAGTACGCAAAATCCGAAAAAGAACTTATAAATTATTGGAGAAAACAACTAAAACTACAAACTATTGATAGAATTCAAGAACTAGAAGCACTAGATAAAGAAAAGTTTGAAAAAGACCCTTCACACAAAAAAATGTCTTTTTCATCCATAGAAAAAAAAGCAAGAGAAAAAGTAATGACATCTATGGAAAATTTATATATCAGAATAGATGAATTAGAACATAAAGATTGGTTTTCTACCTTTTTAAACAGTGTTGTTAGTGCTTTTGGACCACACACTACCTACATGCCACCAAACATCAAAGAAACTTTTGATCAAGATATGTCAGGCAAACTAGAAGGAATTGGAGCTAGACTTCAAAAAAAAGGTATTTACACTCATGTAGTTGAATTGGTTTCTGGTGGACCTGCATGGAAACAAGGTAAATTAGAGGAAGGAGATATAATTTTAAAAGTGACTCAGGAGAATGGAGACCCAGTAGATATTGTAGGAATGCGATTGGATGACGCTATTAAATTCATAAAGGGACCTAAAGACACTAAAGTAACTTTATCTGTTAAAAAAAAGATAGACGGCACTACTAAGGATATTACAATTACTAGAGATATTGTTCAATTAGACGAAACTTTTGTTAAATCTTCAGTAGTATTAAAAGATGGGAAAAAGTTTGGTATTATTGATTTACCAAAATTCTACATAAATTTTGATGACAGAAATTTCAGGGATTCTGCAAAAGACATGGAGAAAGAGATTGAACGTTTAAAAGATGAAAATGTAGAAGGATTATTAATTGACTTAAGAAATAATGGAGGAGGATCTTTAGATACAGCTATAAAAATAGCAGGTTTATTTGTAGACAAGGGTCCGGTAGTTCAGGTAAAATACAGAAATGAAGAGCCTGTTGTAAGAGAAGATATTGATATAAACACCCAATGGAGCGGTTCTCTGGTTGTCCTAGTTAATGAATTATCAGCTTCTGCATCTGAAATATTTGCAGCCGCTATGCAAGACTACAACAGAGCAATAATTTTAGGAGGAAACCAAACCTATGGTAAAGGAACTGTTCAAAATATTATACCAATAAATAAATTTTATCCTAACTATGATAAAGAGCTAGGTTTTCTAAAAATGACCATTCAAAAATTCTATAGAATTAATGGAGGGTCAACCCAGGTGGAGGGAGTATATTCTGACATAGCCATGCCCACTCGTTTTAGTTACATGAATTATGGAGAACGAGATTTAGATGGCGCTCTTAAATGGGATAAGGTAAACCAAGCCAAGTATATTCCAGTTAACTCATATATAAATTTTTCAGATGTTATTACCTCAAGTATAGAAAGAATAAACAACGATCCTAAATTTCAGTTAATTGATGAATATGCTAAATGGCTAAAAAATGAACAAGATGATTCTACCTACTCGTTAAATTACAAAAAGTATAAAAAAGAACTTAAAGAAAGAGAAACGTTTTCAAAAAAATTTAACTCTGTTTTTAAATACAAATCTAATCTTGCTTTTGATTCTCCAAAATATGAATTGCCTCTTTTCAAGGACAATAAAGATTTAGAAGAAAAAAGAATGGTTTGGCATAAAAACTTGTCTAAAGATATTTATATTTCAGAAGCATTGAATGTTCTTAGTCAACTCAAAATAGATGACAAACAAGAAATTGTAAAAAACTAACTTCTAGAAACCTAAATTCTTAAGACCTGATAAGTTTGTATAACCTATCAGGTTTTTTATTTTTGCACTAATGTCTTTAAAATCAAAATCACTTTTACAAATAGCAATCAAAAAATTTAAGCAAAATAAAACTGGCTTATTAAGTTTTTGGTTTGTAATTTTTTGTGGCTTTGTAGCTGTGTTTGGTTATCTAATAGCTCCAGACAATAGTCAAAATGCAAATCAGATGCATTTAGAAATTCATTCAAAAGAGCCGGGGTTTTCTGTCCTAATGTTAACACTTCCATCAGAAGAAAATAAATCGCAGTCATTTTTTTACAACTTATTTTATGGTCATAATCAAAATAATACTGAAGTACCTATAAAATCATATCTTATAAAAAACAATTTATTGGAATATGTAAGTTTAGGCGATGGACTAACTAAATCGATAAGTTCTAAAGTTGTTGTAACTAATCCAGAAAGATATATTAAGAAAAAGACCTTCTATTTTGGTACAGACAAATATGGTAGAGACCTTCTAAGTAGATTAATAATTGGTACTCGAATTTCATTTTTTATAGGGTTTATTGCAGTTTTTATATCATTATTAATAGGAGTCAGTATAGGTGCTATAGCCGGTTACTACGGTGGCAAAATAGACGTATTAATAATGTGGCTAATTAATATTACTTGGTCTATTCCAACATTATTACTAGTAATAGCAATTACATTGGCTTTAGGTAAAGGATATTGGCAAGTATTTATTGCTGTAGGGCTAACTATGTGGGTAGAGGTAGCTAGAGTAGTTAGAGGACAGGTTTTAACAACCAAACAACAACAGTATGTTGAAGCTGCTAAAGCACTAGGATACTCAAATTTTAGAATAATTTTCAAACATATACTGCCAAATATTATAGCTCCAATTATCGTTATATCGGCAGCAAATTTTGCAGCAGCAATATTGATAGAAAGCGGACTAAGTTTTCTAGGAATTGGTGCCCAACCACCTACTCCATCTTGGGGTGCTATTATTAAAAATCATTACAATTACATCATTCTTGGAAAACCATATCTAGCAATCATTCCTGGATTAGCTATTATGAGTTTGGTTATGGCTTTTATGATCATAGGAAATACTTTACGTGATGCTTTGGATGTAAAAATTTAAAGTAGATATTCAATAATGATTCCTACCAAAAATATTAAGAAATATCAATTAAAGAAATTGACGATACTTTTATTCAAAATTAGTATGTGTATAAATATATTTATTAAAACTTATTTTTTTGACGATGAAGTAATCGTTTATGAAGATTAATTAAGGAAACTTATTAATTAAAAGCTGTATTTATTATTATTAAACTCACACAATAAAATAAGCCTCTTGAAAATCAAGAGGCTTACAATTATGTACAGGCGGAGAGACTCGAACTCTCACACCTTGCGGCACTAGATCCTAAGTCTAGCGTGTCTACCAATTCCACCACGCCTGCAAGTTTAAAAAACTAAAATACTTTCAGTTTTGGTTTGCAAATATACGCATTCGTCTGAATTCGCAAAGCGGAATCGGAGGAATTTTAGTATTTTTACTGGCTCATAAATATAAAATATGTTAGATCTCAAAAACTACATTGAAGCGAACAAAGATCGTTTTATCAACGAACTAATAGAACTCTTAAAAATCCCTTCTGTAAGTGCAGATCCAGCATTTCAACAAGATGTTTTAAATACCGCTGATAGTGTGAAAGATAAGTTAGAAAAAGCAGGCTGTGATTTTGTTGAAATATGTGAAACTCCAGGATATCCAATTGTTTATGGAGAAAAAATTATTGATAAGAAACTACCAACTGTTTTAGTGTATGGACATTATGATGTTCAGCCTGCAGATCCATTAGATTTATGGGATTCTCCAGCATTTGAACCAATTATAAAAAAAACAGAACTTCATCCAGAAGGTGCCATTTTTGCTCGTGGTGCTTGTGATGATAAAGGTCAAATGTATATGCATGTAAAAGCCATGGAATACATGACTACTACTGGAAATCTTCCATGTAATGTGAAGTTTATGATTGAGGGTGAAGAAGAAGTTGGTTCTGAAAGTTTGGGATGGTTTGTAAAGCAACACCAGGAAAAATTAGCCAACGATATCATTTTAATTTCTGATACGGGAATGATAGCCAATGACATTCCTTCTATCACTACTGGATTAAGAGGTTTAAGTTATGTTGAAGTAGAAATTACTGGACCTAACAGAGATTTACACTCTGGATTGTATGGAGGTGCAGTTGCCAATCCTATAAATATTTTATCAAAGATGATTGCTTCATTGCATGATGAAAATAACCATATTACCATTCCTGGTTTTTATGATAAAGTAGAAGAATTATCAAGAGCAGAAAGAGATGAAATGGCAAAAGCCCCTTTTTCTTTAGATAGTTACAAAAAAGCTTTAGATATTTCTGCTGTATATGGAGAAGAAGGATATACAACAAATGAAAGAAACTCTATACGCCCAACTTTAGATGTTAATGGAATTTGGGGTGGATACACAGGTGAAGGTGCCAAAACGGTAATAGCCTCTAAAGCTTATGCAAAAATATCTATGCGTTTAGTACCTAATCAAGAATGGCACGAAATTACTGAGTTATTCACCAAGCATTTTGAAAGTATAGCTCCAGAAGCTGTTACTGTTAAAGTAACTCCTCATCATGGTGGTCAAGGCTATGTAACTCCTATAAATACCATTGGTTATAAAGCTGCCAGTAAAGCTTACCAGACAACTTTTGGAAAAACTCCCATACCACAAAGAAGTGGTGGAAGTATTCCAATAGTTTCTCTTTTTGAAGATGAATTAAAAAGCAAAACAATTCTAATGGGCTTTGGCCTAGATAGTGATGCTATCCATTCCCCAAATGAGCACTTTGGTATTTTTAATTATTTAAAAGGAATTGAAACCATTCCTTATTTTTATAAATATTTTACTGAACTATTCGAATAAAAAAAGCCGCTATAGCGGCTTTTTTTATTATTTGAGTATATATGCTTTTTTTATAAAGTCTATTTCAGGATAGTTGGTTCTAATAAATTTATTACCGTATCTATTTAAAGAATCTTGTCGCATACCTAATCTGTCTCCATACCCATCATAAAAATTTAAAATATTGTCTTTTCCAGCAATTACTTTTGCAATAACCGGAAAACCTTTTACTCCAGAATATGACAGGGCATCTAGCCGTTTGTTATTTTTTAAATTAATAAATATCTGTGTAGTTCTTGTCTTTACACCTCCTCTAGCAAAGGAGATTGTCATGAGATTATTGCTTTCAATAACCTTTTCATCATCAATTTTAAATTTTCTCCAACTGGCATTTATCAAACTATCATTGTGAATACCAAACTGAGCTACAAAACCTGGCACCACTCTAAAAACAGCAATATCTGTATAAAATTCATTTTTAATTAATTGATATAATCTGTCTATACCTTTAGGAGACCACTGTCTTTTTGCCTCAATATCAAAATTCCCCTGGGTAGTTTCAAACCTTGCTTTAAAATATGCTGGCGCTTCTTCTTTGATCCATTTTTCCTTGAAGAGTTTTGGACTACATGATAAAAAAGAAATTAAAATTACAAGTGCTATTATTTTTTTCATATTTAAGCCAATACTATTATTTATAATTACTCCTTTTCTGACATTTTCTTCACATAATCTGTAATAATCACAATCTGTGTAGGCCCAACTTTTCCCTCTATATATTTTGGATTTTCATGATCTAAAGAAATTCTTCGAACTGCTGTTCCTTGTTTAGCCACCATACTAGACCCTTTTACTTTTAAATCTTTAATTAAAACAACAGAATCTCCTGCTTGAAGAATAGCACCGTTGGCATCTCTGTGTATAATCTTATCTGCCTCTTCTAAATGTTCTCCTGTTTCTTTGGCAAATCGTAAATCATCATCTTCTAAATAAAGCATGTCTAGTAAATCTTGAGGCCAGCCCTCTTTTCTTAAACGAGATAATATTCTCCAAGCGATCACTTTTACAGCTCTAAATTCTGACCACATGCTGTCGTTTAAACAACGCCAATGATTTACATCTGTAGTTTCTGGATTTTCAATTTGTCTTATACATAAATCACAAGCTAATATACTCCCATCTACACCTCTTGTTAATACAGGTGGAACTTCATATATTTCTAGTGAAGTATCTGATGTACACAATTCACAAACATTTCCACTTCTACTCTGTAAGTCTTGTAATATAGACATCGGAACTTTTTTAATTGTACAATGATACAGTTATTCTAAGAACACTACAAATTACCTTCCGGTTAATGATTTAGGTATTCTTCCGTTTTTGATAGCTTCTGAACGTAAGCGTCTTCCAACAATACGTTCATTCATAGCACCAATTTCTAGCACTTTATCAATATCTAAATTTGTCTCAATCCCCATCTCATCAAGCATAACCACTAAATCTTCAGTAGAAACCAAACCCACTAAATTTGGATCTTTGTAATAATAAGACCCCGTTCCTGCTACTGGAACTCCGTCTACAAAATTTGCAGGCTGACCTCCTATACCTCCCATAGTAGATTCGTAATGTGTCATCCCAGCTTGAAGAGCAGCCAGAACATTGGCCAACCCCCATCCTCTTGTGGTATGAAAATGAACAATTTGTTTCTCAGTCATCCCTACCTTCTCTTGTAACATCGAGTAATATCTGTACACTCTATCTGGAGAAGCCGAACCATCATGATCTGCATGTTCAACATCATCTGCACCAATATCAAACCAACGTTGGGTATAGTCTATGGCTTTATTAAGATCTGTAGGTCCCTCTATTGGACAGCCCCAAATAGTACTTACCGTACCATTTACTTTAATCCCTGCATCGTGGGCTTTTTTAATTTGAGTTTCTGCCATTTTCCAGTAGTCTTTTAATGACAAACCAGAGTTTTTTAGATGATGCGATTCACTGGTAGAAACCATTAATAAAATTCTGTCAGGTCCGTAACCTTCTAGCTTTGCTTGTATAGCTCTTTCTACAGCTTTTTCTCGAATCGTAATTGCTGTTAAGGAAGCATCTGCTAATAAATGAGACACCTTTTTAGAAGTGCGAATTTTTTTAAATAAATCATCAGCATCAGAAAATTGAGGCATCCCTCTTGGGTTTCCAAAATTGGTAACTTCAATATTTTTAAACCCTGTTAAAAGTAATTGTTCTAACATCCACAATTTAGCTTGAGTAGGAATAAAATTTTCCTCATGCTGGTATCCATCACGAACTGTAATATCTCCTACGGTAACTTTCTTTGGGTAGTTCATAAAACTTATTAAAAAATGAACGCTAAAAATATTAAATCGCTTGCTATAATAAAGTAAAAAAGATAAACTTTAATATGAATTTAGCATTTGAAAGAAAAAGATTTTAAAAATGCAACTTATAAAATCTCTAAGGAAGTAAATTTAAATGTATTTCCATCAAAAAGTCCTTGATCACTTAACTTAAGTGAAGGAATAACAAGAAGAGCCATAAAAGACAAAGACATAAAAGGAGCTCTTAACGTACTTCCCATTTCTTTTGCCATTGAATCTAACTCCGCATAGGACCTCCCAATAACTTCTGCAGACTGATCACTCATAATTCCGGCCACGGGTAAGGCAACTACTTTTTCTGTTGTACTGTTTATTGCACATATACCTCCCTTATGTTGTATTAAAAGATTTACAGCTTTACAAATAAACTCATCAGAGGTTCCAACTGCTATAATGTTATGTGAATCGTGACCAACAGAACTAGCTATTGCTCCATGTTTTATTCCAAAATTTTTAATAAAAGCAATTGATGGATTATTGTTTTTATAGCGATTTACTACCGTCATTTTCAAAATATCATTGTCTATATTTGAAATGATTTTCCCGTCAACAACCAAGGCATTTGCCTCTATTTCATTAGTTACTAATTCACCATCAAGAGCTTCAATAACACGAATTTTATCTGTAGATGACAGAATCTCAAAATCAGCTACTTTCTTTTTTTCTGTTTCAAAATTATTTAAGTTTTCAAATGGAACAGAGGTTACAAAACTTTTTCCATTTTTGGCAACCAACTCACCATCAATATAAGTTTCCATTACTTTAAATTTCTCTAGATCATCTACTAAAACAAAATCTGCAGTATCACCAACTTGTAATAAACCAACCTCTAAATTATAGTGATTTACAGGATTTATACACGCTACTTGTAATACTTTAAAAATATCCATTCCTTTAGCAACAGCTCGTTCACATAATTTATTGATATGCCCTAACAACAAATCATCTGGATGTTTATCGTCTGAACAAAACATCATGTTATTATAATGTTTAGGTAATAAATCTATCAAAGCCTCAAAATTCTTCGCAGCACTTCCCTCCCTGATAAGAATTTTCATTCCTTTCTGTAGTTTTTCTAGAGCTTCCTCATAGGTAAAGCATTCATGATCTGTTGAAATTCCTGCAGCAATATATTTGCTTACACCATCACCTCTTAAACCAGGTGCATGGCCATCTATAGGTTTGTTATTATTTTTTGAATGTTCAATTTTTTTTAGCACCTCTTCATCATCAAATAACACCCCAGGATAATTCATCATTTCTGCCAAATACTTAATATCTGGATTTGCCATTAATTTTTTGATTTCATCAGAATCTATTTCAGCACCAGCACTTTCAAACGAAGTAGCAGGAACACAAGAAGGTGCACCAAAATTAAATTTTAACGGAACTTTCTTTCCGTTATTAATCATAAAATAAACACCTTCTACACCCAAAACATTCGCGATTTCATGTGGATCAGACACTGTGGCAACTGTGCCATGAATAAGTGCAATTTTTGCAAATTCAGACGGAACCAACATCGAGCTTTCTATGTGAATATGAGCATCTATAAAACCGGGTAAAATATAATTTTTTACATCATGTTCACTAGGACGAATATCAATAATTTTACCATCAGATACCTCAATTTCACCCTTAAAAATAGAACGATTTAATATGTCTACTATATTTCCTTTTATTATCATAACTCAAAATTAAACAATCCTATTTTTTTAATGGTTATTATTTTATCTTTATTCTTTTATTGAATTTTTCTAATTATATCATTTTGTAATTATTCTGAAGAATATATGAATTATAACAATATAAAAATATCTAACAAACAAGCAGAGAAAATCTTGTTTGATTTTTATCATATAAAAGGCACTGCTTTTAAGCTTCCCGGAGAAACAGATTTTAATTTCAAAATAACTATCGATTCAAAAGATTGTTATATTTTAAAAATATCCAGACCTAATCAGAGTAAAAAGTACAGCGATTTTCAAGAAAAACTATTGCAATATTTAGAGCATAAGGCTACAATTGTTTCACCAAAAATAATTTTAGACAAAAAAAGAAAAGCTACAATAGAATACATAGACAGCTCTAAAAATATAAGAAGTGTTCGTTTACTAACCTGGATTCCAGGACGTTTGTGGAGTAATGTTAATCCTCAATCAAACTTATTAAGGTTTGATTTGGGTAAGCAATGTGGAAAACTCACAAAAACTCTTCGTTTTTTCAAACACACGGAAGCATATAGAAATTTTGATTGGGATATAGCACAATCTTTATGGACATCTAATTTCTTACATCTTTTTAGCGCCAAGGAAAAAAAAGTTATTAGCAATTTTCAGTCTCTATTTAGAAAGCAATTTAAAAGCTATCAATCACTTAGAAAAAGTATTGTTCATAATGATGTAAATGATAATAACATAGTAGTTTCTGAGGATATAAAAAATCCTAAAATTATTGGCGCCATTGATTATGGTGATGCAATTCATACACAAACAATTAATGATTTAGCTATTGCTTGTTCTTATGCTATCATGCATCATAATGATCCATTAGAGGCTTCGCTAGAACTAATAAAAGGATACCACAGCACTTTTACTTTACAAGAGAAAGAAATCAGTCATTTATTTGCTTGTATTGCAATGAGATTGGTAATTTCCGTAACTAAATCTGCCATTAACAAAAATAAAGAACCCAACAACAGGTATTTGCTAATTAGCGAAAAACCAGCATGGGAAGTTTTGTACAAATGGGTACTTATAAGTCCAGATTTTGCCCATTATTCATTTAGAGAAGCTTGTGGTTTTTCTGCTCATCCAAATGAAGAAGAATTTAAAAAATGGGCAGCAAGTACACAATGTTCTTTAACAGAAGTATTCCCATCAGTTCATAAAAAAGACATAGAACAATTAGATCTAAGTGTGTCCAGTTCTTGGATTGGCCATCAAACTGATTTTAATAATATTGACTTGTTTCAATATAAACTAGACCAACTTCAAAAAGAGTATCCAACAAAGATCATCTCTGGTGGATATTTAGAACCTAGACCTTTATACACCTCAAACACCTACGATAAAATAGGAAATTATGGCCCGGAGAGTAGAACTATTCATTTAGGAATTGATTTCTGGCTACCAACAAAAACTCCTGTACATACTCTATTTGATGGTGAAATAGTAATGGCTGTAAATGACCTCGGAAACAAAGAATATGGTGGGTTGGTTGTTTTAAAACACTTAGAAAATGAACTAGAATTCTACACGTTATATGGTCATTTAGATCCGGAAGGTATTTTACACTATCAAAAGGGAGACCTCCTCCAAAAAGGGGAAAAAATAGGTGTGTTAGGTGATCAAACTGTAAATGGTAATTGGGCTCCCCATTTACATTTTCAGATAATGCTATCTTTATTAGACTATACAACTGACTTTCCCGGAGTAGCCTATATAAATCAAATAGCTGTTTGGAAAAGTATTTGTATAGACCCAAATGCTTTGTTTCGCATTAAAAATCTTTACACTAAAAAAAGTTCTTCAAACGAAGAATTAATTACTTACAGAAAAAAACATCTTGGAAAAGGATTGAGTTTACACTATGAAGAACCTATAAAAATGGTTCGTGGAGAGGGAGTGTTTCTTTTAGATCAATTTGGCAAAAAGTACTTAGACACAGTTAACAATGTTGCTCATGTTGGTCATGAGCATCCTCTGGTAGTTAAAGCGTCTCAACAACAGACAGCTATTTTAAATACAAATTCTCGGTATCTACATGAAAACATCAACTTACTTGCACAAGAAATTTTGGACACCTTACCATCTGAATTAAGTGTTATTCATTTTGTAAATTCTGGAAGTGAAGCTAATGAATTAGCTATTAGAATGGCAAAGACTATGACGGGTAAACAAGATGTTATAGCCTCAGAGGTTGGTTACCATGGAAACACTAACACTTGCGTAAATATTTCCTCCTATAAATTTGACGGAAAAGGAGGTAAAGGAGCTCCAGAACACACCCATATTTTTCCATTACCAGATACTTTTAGAGGGAAATATAGTGGTGAAAACGCAAGCCTTTATTATGCAGAAGAAGTACAAAAATGCATTGATAGGATTCATAAAAGAGGAGATGGTGTAAGTGCATTAATTGTAGAACCTATTATTTCTTGTGGTGGCCAAATAGAATTACCTAAAGGGTTCTTATCCATGGCCTATACAGCTATTAGAAAAGCAGGTGGGGTATGTATTTCTGATGAAGTTCAGGTAGGCTGTGGCAGACTTGGAGAAACTTTTTGGGGCTTTCAATTACATGATGTAATTCCAGATATTATTACCATTGGAAAACCCATAGGAAACGGACATCCCCTGGCAGCTGTGGTTTGTACAGAAGCAGTAGCTAATAGTTTTGCAAATGGTATGGAGTTTTTTAACACCTTTGGAGGAAATCCGGTTTCTTGTGCTATAGGAACTGCTGTATTTCAAACTGTAAAAAAAGAAAAACTACAAGAAAATGCTTTAGAAGTTGGTGCTTATTTAAAGCATCAGCTTCTCAATTTAGCCAAAGATTTCCCTATTATTGGTGACGTAAGAGGTCAAGGACTCTTTTTAGGTATAGAATTGGTAGATGTTCAAAAAAAACCATTACCAGAACAAACTAATTACCTTATAAACAGAATGAAAGCTCATGGCATTTTAATGAGTTCTGATGGTCAAGATCACAACGTGTTAAAAATAAAACCACCTCTAGTTTTTTCAAAAAAAAACACACAACAATTATTATGGTATCTAAGAAAGATCTTGGCAGAAGATGTGATGAGAAGATTTTAATATGTACTTTTTTGTTATATACACAAGATAATTAATAAAAATGTATCTCTATAAACAGGAAGTTCTGAGTGTAATGCCATTTTTAAAGAATAAAATAACCATTAATCTTAAATAGAAATAAGTAATTTATCTTTTAATTTAAAAAATCTCTTGTTAATTTTAAACTCTCTTTAGGATTTTCTTCCATAGGTACATGACCTGAATTTTCTAATACTTTTAATGTAGAATTAACTAAAATACGATCCATACGGATACCATTATCTAAGGGAATCCACAAATCTTGTGCTCCCCAAATTAGTAATGTAGGAGTCATAATAGTCTTTAACTTATTAATATTCACAAGAGAATCTGAACCAAAGTCAGTCTTAGCTCTGTCTATAAAAGCTTTTCTATTTCCAACTCTTAGAGCCATTTTGTGATAACGATTAACCAATTCTTCTGTAATTTTAGAATCATCTGCATACACCTCCTCGATATTCTTTTTAATCAACATTTTGGGAGTCACATATAAAAAAAGCGTTTTTAATAAAGGATTTTTTGCCATCTTAAAAATTGATGGAGGTTGTTTATTTGTGGGTAATCCACTTGCATCAACCAAAATTAACTTTTCAACTTTATGGGGGTAATCAGCTACATAATTCCAAGCAATATTACCTCCTAAAGAATTTCCTGCTAAATGAAATTTTTTAAGCTTTAATTTTTCTATAAATGAGTTTAAGAAATCCGTATAAGCTTGTAAAGAATAATCAGCATTTTTATTAGGTCCTGTAATACCAAAAGCTGGCAAATCCATTCGAATAACTCTATTGGTTTTTTTTAAATCATCTGTCCAAGCATCCCAGGTATGCAAGGAAGCTGCTGTTCCATGAATTAAAACAATAGGAAAGCCTTCACCTTCATCTCTGTAATGAACATTCATTTCATCTACTTCAATGAATTGAGAGTGTTCATTTGCATATTCGTTTTTTAAGTCTTCAACAGGGATATCAGCATAAATACCATTTCCAATTGCAAAGGTTAGTAGAATAATTAACGAGTAAATAAAATACTTAAGTTTTTTTTTCATTATTTAATTATTAATTTTATACAAGATAGGTTTACTGGGACTTGCATCATTTTCCATAGGAGCAACCATTAGGTTTAAAAAATAGGTGCCATCATTAATTGTATTTGGCACATATATAAATTCAGTAATGGTAGCATCTAGACGTACTTTACCTGATGTATTCCAAAAAGCATTGTGCGAGAGTAATTTCCCTTCGTCTTTCTCTTTGTCTACAGAAGGTAAGTCAATTAACAAATGACTAACTCCTTTTTCACGCAAAAACACAGCCCCCTCCTCCATCAGATATGTTGGATTTGTGTGTGAATATTGCATTGTTTTTTTATCTGATAAATTTGGCAGTGTTCTGATTACTATAGCATCTCTCTTCTTGTTACCTAATGCATATTGTAATTGTTTTTTTGTAATTACAAAATCATCATTAATTTTTTCTGGTGGGATAGTGACAACCTCAGCTAAAAAGAAAAATTGTTGTAAATTCTGATGTATAGAATGTATTTTTTTTGTGATGTGTCCTGCTGTTTCTGTATGAGTACAATGAGAATGAGGATTAAAATGAATGGTATTGAAATTTACATCAGCACCCTCTTTAACTGAACCTATCCAATCATCAGAAACTACTGGAAATATTTTAGGTGACTCTATATACCATGCATTCACGTTGTTTATGCCATCTCTTAATGGAATAGAAATATCTAAGGGTTTAGATAAATCAATTGTATATTTTTTTGAGTTGTATTTTATTTCTGTAATCAAGTCATGTCGAGTTTAAATAAATCAGCAGAGATACCATCTGATAAAAATTTTCCTTTTCGAGTTGTTTTTAATTTTTCGTCTTCAATATACAATAATTCTTCAGCTATATATTTTTCTGATTGCAACAGTAAATAAGTATGATATTGTTTTCCAAATTCTCTGGTTACTTTTTCTAAAGAAACTCCCCAAATAGTTCGAAGACCAGTCATTACATATTCATTGTATTGATCAGTAATTGATAGTAATTCTCTCTCTATGGGTAATTTATTTTGCTGAATAGCTGAAATATATTTTGAATTATTTTTCACATTCCAACTTCTTTGTTTACCGTCAAAAGAGTGAGCTGAGGGACCAATACCAAGGTAAGATTTCCCTTGCCAATAGGATGAATTATTTATGCTAAAAGCTCCATCTTTTGCAAAGTTTGAAAGTTCATAATGAGTAAAATTATGTTTTGAGAGCTCCTCTATTAATATGTAAAACTGTTCTTGAGCTTGCAAATCACTTACATCTTCAATCATTCCTTTTTTTATCAATGATTCTAGAGCAGTTCTTGGCTCTACAGTTAAAGCATAACTTGAAATATGTTTAATTCTAGAGGAAAGAACCATATCAATATTTTTTCTCCATTGTTTGTTTGATAAACCTGGAATTCCATAAATTAAATCAACAGAAATATTTTTAAAATAATGTGTGGCTTCGGTTAAACAATTTATAGCTTCTTGAGCGTTGTGTGCTCTATTCATTAATTGTAAATCATCTTCAAAAAAAGATTGAATTCCAATACTCAATCTATTTATTTTACTTGTAGCTAATTCAACTATTTTAGAGCTTGTTAAATCATCTGGATTGGCTTCAAGTGTAATTTCAGGGTTAGCAACAACCTCATAGTTTTCGTAAACAGCATCTATAATACGGTCTATTTCTGACAGTTGCAGCAAACTTGGAGTACCTCCACCAAAGTAAATTGTTTGTATAACATCAGTATTCAACTCATTCTTTCTTAGTTTAATTTCACTAACAAGACAGTTTATGAGTTCATCTTTTTTCTTTAAAGAGGTAGAAAAATGAAAATCACAATAAAAGCAAGCTTGTTTACAAAAAGGAATATGTATGTAAATACCGCTCAAAGTGAATTATTGAAATTATTAATTAATTTTTTTTGGATTTTGCTTTACAAAAGCACCCCAACCAGAATAATTTTTCCCTTGAGTGATTTTTCCAGCATTATAAAAATGACAAACAGCAGCAGCTAAACCATCAGTAGCATCTAAATTTTTGGGAAGTGATTTTAAATTGAGTAGTGATTTTAACATCAACGCTACTTGTTCTTTACTGGCATTTCCATTTCCTGTAATTGCCATTTTAATTTTTTTGGGCAAGTATTCTGTTATCGGTATTTCTCTAGATAAGCCTGCTGCCATGGCTACACCCTGTGCACGACCTAATTTCAACATAGATTGAACATTTTTACCAAAAAAAGGAGCTTCAATAGCGATTTCATCTGGTTTAAAAGTATCTATTAATTCAATTGTTCTTTCAAAAATGAGTTTTAATTTTAGGTAATGATCATCATATTTTTGCAATAACAACTCATTCATCTGTATAAATTCCATTTTTTTACCAACAACCTTTATGATTCCAAAGCCCATGATGGTGGTTCCAGGGTCAATTCCTAATATAATTTTCTCAACTTTCAAAATTTATGTTGTTTTTACTTTTAGAATTATACAATCATTTCACAAATTTAATTAATTATTTTTGGGAGTATTTGGCCTCAAAAACTATGTATTAAGTGATCAAATTTTCACTAAAAAGCATATTAATTGAAATTTTAATTTAATAGATTTTGACTAAAAATGAAGCATTTTTGATGTTTTTTAGTAAAAAAATACTCTTTTTCCTCTTTTTTTAACAAAAATGAGATTTTTTAAAAATTTAAAAACAGAATTTTTTTAATACATATAGACTGGTCAATCAAATAAACTTGCCATGATGTTTTCAGCCTGATTCCATAGAAATAACACTAAAATTAAAAGCATAATTAACATCAAACCTTTTTTAGGTTTGGATGCTCTTCGCCTACCAAATTTTCTTTGAAACTTCATAATTAATTTTTTGTTAAGTACTAAGGTAGAAATTTAGATTCAATAAATATATTTTAGAAACCTAAGAAATATTATAATTTTACAGCACGTAACATCTCACGTTTTCCTGGAGGGCCAGGTAATCTTTCTACGCTAAAACCTACAGATTGCATGGCTCTTCTTACACTACCTTTTGCAGCATAAGTTACCAATACCCCTCTTGATTTTAAAGCTAAAAACATTTTTAAAAAAATTTCCTCAGTCCATAATTCTGGCTGAACTCGGGCACCAAATGCATCAAAATAAATGACGTCAAACTTATTTTCATCATCAATTTCATGAAAAAATTGTTTTCTCTTCAAAAGAGAAAAGTTGGGAGTAATTTGATGTTTCTCCTCCCAAGAACATGAATGAAATGATTCAAAAATTTTAGTAAATGAGGTTGCATCCAACTCAGCAACATAATTTAATTTTAAAAGCTCTTCTTCAAGAATAGGATAGGCCTCTACTCCAACATACTCAATAAATAGCTTCTTTTCTTGTGCTTCTAAAAACGTTATGAAACTATTTAATCCAGTACCAAAACCAATTTCTAAAATAGCTATTTCATTAGTAGTTTTATAATTTAATCCATGTTGAATATAAACATGATTAGCTTCCTGAATAGCACCATGGATAGAATGGTATTGTTCATTCCATTCAGGAATATGAATGGTAGTTGATCCGTCTGAAGTTTTTATAATTTCTCTTTTCAAGGATGGGGTGCTAGTACTTTTTACTTTTTTAGTAATACTCCATTAGCCTCAAAAGCAAATTCCATAGCAGGCTCTGTAATATTAGCGATTTCATCAGATGATTTCCCTGCATCTTCAGCATAATGTTTTAAATCTGCAACAGATACCTCTTTTACAAATGCCTTACCGGCTACAATTACTTCTTTTCCAGCAGCGTCTAAAGGCATGAAAAATCCATAATCTTTAAATCGAACCATAATAGTTTCGTCGTCATTACCAGCTGGTAGTGTCATCCAACATCCTTTTTTTGAACAAACCTCTTTAATTTTAGCATTAAATTTTAAATTAATGGTGTCTCCAAATTTTAATGCTTTATAATTTGATAAAGCATCATTAGATGAAAGATAATCTGATGCAGATACGGTATCTCCAAAACTACTGTAGGTAGTATTTTCTACTATTTTATTTTCTTTATTAGTATCTTTTTTAGCTGAATTACAAGCTACAATTACAAAAGATAACAACATAACTATTCCTATTTTATTCATATCAAAAAAATTTAATTTTATACAAATCAAAGATAGTTGTTAAAATAAAAACTACGTGTGCTTTTTTACTTAAAAAAACAAACAATTTTGTTTACATTTGTCTGTATACACTTATAAATAAGCATGGCTACGGATATCATAATTAAACCTGTAAAAGACTCTAAAATCAGTAATGTAGACTTTAGTAACCTACCTTTTGGAAAAGTTTTTTCTGATCACATTTTTCAATGTGAATATATTGATGGTACATGGCAAAATCCAATCATTAAACCCAACGAACCTATTCTCCTAAATCCCGCAGCAAAAATATTTCATTATGGCCAGTCTATTTTTGAGGGAATGAAAGCCTATAAAGATGGTAATGGAGAAGTTTTTTTATTTAGGCCAGAAGAAAATTGCAAACGCCTTAATCTTTCTGCAAAACGTTTGATGATGCCTGAGATTCCCGCAGAATTATTTATGGATGGTTTAAACAAATTATTAGAAATAGATAGTGATTGGATTCCTACAACAGAAGGAAGTTCTTTATATGTTCGTCCTTTTATGTTCGCTTCTGGTGAAGGGCTTCATGCATCACCGGCAGACTCCTATACTTTCATAATTTCTACGGCCCCTTCAGGAGCATATTTCTCTGGGAAAGTAACTGTTTTAATAGAAGAAAAATATGCTAGAGCAGCAAATGGAGGAGTTGGTTTTGCAAAAGCAGGTGGAAATTATGCTGCACAATTTTACCCTACTCAACTAGCCATAGAAAAAGGTTATAATCAGGTAATTTGGACCGATGATAACTCGCACCAATTTATTGAGGAGGCTGGTGCAATGAATATTTTTATTCGTATTGGAGAGATCTTAATTACTAGCCCAACAAGCGACAGAATACTTGACGGTATCACAAGGAAGAGTATTTTACAAATTGCAAAAGATCAAAATATACCTATTGAAGTTCGAAAAATTTCTGTCAGCGAAGTTGTTCAAGCTGCAAAAGAAGGAAACTTAAAGGAAATGTTTGGTGCTGGAACTGCGGCTGTTATATCTCCTATTGCTGGATTTGGTTATCAAGGAGTTGATTACGAATTACCAGAGTTAAAAGACACCTATGCATCTTTATTCAAAAAGAAAATTACAGATATTCAAACAAACAAATCTAAGGACCCTTACGGTTGGAGAGTAAAAGTTTAAGTTTTGAAAAAAATATATTCTTTAGCTGTATTCGTTATGTTAGTAACGGGATGTACTAGAAAGGATATTTCTATTGATAAAACTAGCAAAGCAAGCCAATACATTACAATTTTAGGAACGGCTCAAGATGGTGGGTTTCCTCATATAGGTTGTCAAAAAAAATGTTGTAATGATTTCTATGAAGGTATATCACCAAAACAAAAGGTAGTTTCCCTTGGCTTAATTGACAGGGAGGCCCAACAAAAATTTCTATTTGAAGCAACTCCAGACATTTCTACTCAATTAGCAGATTTAGAAAAAAATCACCTAAGAACTAGTACCATTATAGATGGTGTTTTTATAACCCATGCACATATGGGTCATTATGCTGGATTGTTATATTTTGGCAAAGAAGCATTAGGTAAAAAAGACATCCCTGTGTATGCGATGCCAAAAATGAAAAATTTCTTAATCAATAACGGTCCTTGGAGTCAATTAGTTACAAATAAAAATATTGCATTTTCAAACTTAAGAAAAGACAAGGTTGTTCAACTTAATAATTCTTTAAAAGTTACTCCTTTTCTTGTTCCTCATAGAGATGAATTTTCAGAAACTGTGGGGTATAAAATTGAA
>Ga0209119_1000720_pt1 | contig 33641 bp, 31 predicted proteins | sample COG_03_FD_184747 | JGI IMG/M metagenome (GOLD analysis project Ga0209119, IMG submission 184747) | Pelagic Microbial community sample from North Sea - COGITO 998_met_03 (SPAdes) (version 2) | ecosystem: Environmental > Aquatic > Marine > Neritic zone/Coastal water | place: Helgoland, sampling...
CCCTTCCATGGGCTGCCTATTCTCTCGTGGCGTTCGTCTATCTTAGGATGGCCTTCACTGGCTTGTGTAAGACCAGATAGATCTCCTTTTATATCCATTAGTAGCACAGGTACTCCTTTTTCAGAGAGACGCTCTGCTATGTTTTGCAGCGTTTTTGTCTTACCTGTACCTGTAGCTCCAGCTATTAATCCGTGCCTATTGAAAGTTTTAAGTGGAGCTTTTATCTGAGCGTCAGCTACTGACTCCCCGTCTATCATGGCACCGCCTAGTAATATATAGTCTCCTTTGAATGTATATCCTTCTGAAATTTCTTTTTGAAAATCTACTTTGTTACTCATTAGAATTAAGTATGGTGCAACGAAGATATTAAAAATATTAATCGGTAAGGGACTTTAGTAGGTAGATATAATTCACTTGGTATAGGATAGCACAGGCTATCAAAAGATAAGCGAAAAGCTTGACGTACTTCCATTGAGCTATACCTTTAGCCGAAAGAAATATAAGTGAAACGAATGCGGGGTAAATAAATACCACTTTCATAAAACTAAAATCTCGGTATTGGGCACTATATTTTATGACAAATACAAGGAAAATAGTAGAGATAAGAATGTGAGCAATAAGCTGAAAATCTACTTTGATTCGTTTGGCTAAAGTAAGGATGAGACCCGCGAGTATGCCTAGAAACAAAAGGATATGGAGTAAAAAATTGACCCGAGCAAAGTTGTACATATCATTATTATAACTAATCCATGTTTCTGGATACCTTTCAAACAGGTGATTGCTAAATTGGCCTAATAACTGTGTCCACATATTTTGTCTGTGTTCTGGATAGTTTTCTAAGCCATTTTCATTATAAGGTTCGGCTAGTAGGCTGCCTAGAGGGAAACTAAAAAAGGCTTCCTTATACGTATTTACTCCTTTCCTGAATACCATATCGCCTGGGGTATCCCAGGTAGCTTTCTCATAAGGTGGGTCTACATTGGTGATAAACGGGTTGTCGTACTTCTCATACTTGTCTAAGTAATTTCCAGCCCAAGCAATTGTAATAAATGCAAAACTCCAGACTATAAACTGACGTGTAATTTGCTTCCAAAGTATTTTTCTAGTGAATAGAATATAGAGTCCTATTAGAATAGGATATATGCCAATAAAAACCAAACCATTCCCTTTAGTAAGGCCTAGTAGAATGAGGAGTATAACAAGAATGAGCTCTCGCGTTAAATTTGATTTTGGGATATAGCTAAGTGCCAGAATGGTGAATGCCATACCTAGCAATATGGTGAGTATATCATTAGAAGCTAGTGCTCCTATACTTACTAGTTCAGGATTTAATCCCCAAAATAGAATGAGTGCGGTGCTGGGTAATTGGGTAAGCTTGAGTGAGTTTATATATCATACGATGAGCCAAAGTACTAAGAGGCTGATTATGAGGTTTATATTTTGGATTACATTGAAAATATCTTCTGTAGAAGTAATGCTTAGAAGATCGCACCAGGGTTTTGCAATGCTATAGAATAATGGCGGTTGAAAACATTCCCAGCAATCTCTAGCTTCAGGATATGTCCCTGTTTCTTGCCACTTTTGAATAGGGGTGATATGGTCATCATTCCCTTCTGTGTTTACCATCCATAGGCCTATTCTAGGGAGAGCACATAAGGCAAATAGGATGTATATATAGTGCTTAGATAAGCGGTATTTAAGATTTGGTATGGTCATTACTTGATTCAAATATGTATAAATATATTATATAGATGAGTATCCTTAAGTTATAATGTATTTTTGTGGGCTAACATGTCACCTGCTGTCCTCGTTATTTTAATGCTGCTTCTTTCGGCATTTTTCTCCGGACTAGAAATAGCCTTTATTTCTGCCAATAAGCTCAGAATTGAATTGAAGAGTAATCAAGGCAAGCACTGGGCCAAGATGTGCTCGAGCTATCTTAAAACTCCATCCAAATTTATAAGTACTATTTTAGTAGGTAATAATATCTCCCTAGTAATCTACGGTATCACTATGGAGGAGATTTGGCGACCAAAATTCGAATTTTTAGGACCGTTTCCAGCACTATTAATTGCCACAGTCATATCTACAGGTATAGTTCTATTTACTGCAGAGTTTTTACCTAAGGCACTCTTTAGGTTAAACCCGAGTGGGATTCTAAGTGTTCTTATTTATCCATTTCAGTTATTTTATGTGCTGCTTTGGCCTGTTGTTCAATTTGTGATTTGGCTCAGCAACTTGATTCTGAATCGTTTTATGGATGGCAATTTTTCGGAAGAGACTCCCGCTTTTGGTAAGGTAGACTTAGATCACTTTATCTCGCAATCTTCTCAGAGTAATAGTGAGGGAGAAGAGCAAGATGTAGATACAGATATCTTAAAAAATGCCTTAGACTTTGGCAAAGTAAAAGTAAGAGACTGCTTGGTGCCACGCACAGAGGTGACTGCCATAGATGTAGAGAGTACGGTAAAAGAGTTAAAACAATTGTTCATTGAATCTCATCATTCCAAGCTATTGGTTTATCAAGATAATGTAGACAATATAATAGGCTACGTGCATCACTTAGAGTTGCATAAAAAGCCTAATAGTATTAAGTCTGTTCTAATACCGATACTCATAACCAATGAGTCTAAATCTGCCAATGACATGCTTAACCAGTTTAGTAAAACACAAAAAAGCATAGCTTTAGTGGTAGATGAATATGGTGGTACTGCAGGTATTATCACCGTAGAAGATATCATGGAAGAGATTTTTGGTGAGATAGAAGATGAGCATGATGAAGTAACAGTAGATCAAGATGTGCTAGTGGTAGACGATGTATATACGATCAATGCCAAGCTGGAAGTTGATTTTCTGAATGAGAAATATGGCCTCAAAATTCCAGATGGAGATTACGAAACTATTGGAGGTTTTGTAGTTGCCAATATAGCAGATATCCCATTGTCAGGGGAAGTGTTTATTATAGATAATTATGAAATAAAAGTGCTTGCAGCTAGTGAGCAAAAGATAGAATTGCTGGAGCTTAGAGAGCTAGAGTAATTTAATATCCATACTTCTCTTTCCAAAGAGACTTCATTCTTTCCCTTACCTTTTCCTCTGCAGCATTGTGTCCTGGATCATACAATGGTTGATTAGAAACTTCTTGAGGCAAAAATTCTTGAAACGCAAAATTATTTGGAAAATCATGCGAGTATTTATAGTCCTTGCCGTAGTCTAAATCTTTCATCAGTTTAGTTGGAGCATTTCTTAAACTCAAAGGAATAGGAAGGTCACCAGTCTCTCGAATTAAAGCTTGAGCCTTTCCTATGGCCATATAGCTTGCATTACTCTTAGGACTAGTAGCTAGATATATGGCTATCTGAGATAGTATAATCCTGCACTCAGGATACCCTACATTTTTTACAGATTCAAATCCTGTGTTAGCCAGTAAGAGTGCGTTAGGATTTGCCATTCCTATATCTTCACTGGCCGATATTATTAGTCTACGAGCTATAAACTTAGGGTCTTCGCCACCTTCTATGAGCCTAGCTAGGTAATATATCGCAGCATTGGGATCGCTACCGCGTATAGATTTTATAAGAGCGGAAGCTATATCATAATGCTGCTCACCTCCTTTGTCGAACATGGCAAGCTTTTTTTGTACTGCTTCTTCTACCAGTGTGTTCGTTATGGTGACGCTTTTACCTCCTTCGAAATTGACAATGATCTCCAGAGCATTGAGTATTTTTCTGCCGTCTCCGCCACTTATTCGTATAAGAGCATCCCACTCTTTTATCGTTATTTTTTTAGTACTTAATATATCGTCACGTTTGCATGCTTGGGTTACTAGATCTTTTAGGTCTTGTAGTTCGAGGGGTTTTAGTACGAATACTTCGCAGCGAGAGAGCAGAGCTGCATTTACCTCAAAACTAGGATTCTCGGTGGTAGCACCTATTAGTGTGATTATCCCTTGCTCTACAGCACCTAGCAGAGCATCTTGTTGGCTTTTGTTAAACCGATGTATCTCGTCTATGAAAAGTATAGCACTGCCGCCACTGCCCATAAACTTGGTTTTCTTGGCTTTTTCTATGGTTTCTCGTATGTCTTTTACCCCCGCATTGATAGCACTTAGTTGAAAGAATGGTTTTTTGAGTGTATGAGATACGATTTGTGCTAGGGTGGTTTTGCCTACTCCTGGAGGTCCCCAAAAGATACACGAATACATACCCCCAGATTCTAATGCCCTCCGCAAAGGTTTGTTAGGTCCTATAATATGTTGCTGGCCTACTAGCTCGTCCAAAGATTTGGGACGTACTCGCTCTGCTAGAGGCTGAGATGATATGTTAGTTTGTGATTCTATAGCAAGGCAAAGATGGTTATTTTTTGTTGGGACACACCTCTAAGGCGTGTACATTTATGAAGAGAAAGGCGTGTTCTTACAAAACATATATTTGCCGTCCATGAAAATCATTTTTGCTTCGCAAAATCCCAATAAGATAGCTGAGATAAGAGCCAAACTACCTGCGTATGAGCTAGTAGGATTAGATGAGAAAATATTCCCGGATGAACTATTAGAAACGGGTAATACGCTAGATGCCAATGCTCTACAGAAGGTAAGGCAAGTGTATGCAAAGACAGGAGAAAACTGCTTTGCAGACGATACAGGGCTTGAGGTAAGTGTACTTGACGGGCAGCCTGGAGTATACTCTGCAAGATATGCTGGTCCGCAAAAGAATAGCGGAGACAATATGAGTCTGCTACTACAAAACTTAGATGGGAAAACCAGTAGACAAGCTAGTTTTAGAACGGTGATAGCTCTAATATGGGAAGGGAAAGAGTATGTTTTTGAGGGGATTTGTAAAGGTGAAATAACTAAAGGCCGAAGTGGCAAAAAAGGTTTTGGGTATGATCCTATTTTTCAACCTGAGGGGTATAATCGGACCTTTGCAGAAATGACAATGGAAGAAAAATCAGTCATAAGTCATAGAGGCTTGGCGGTAGATAGACTGGTTGAGTTTTTAGAAGGACTAGCCTAAGAGCATACTTTTTACCCTTTACCTTTCCTTCGTTTAAGGGAATCACCTAAGCTATAAATAGCTCATTTCTTATATATTCTTTCATAGGTATCTATCCACTCTTGAGTAGACATTTTACTCATTAGCTCACCTATAAGCTCTACTGGAATGTCGTCCATTCGCTTGAAACGAACACAGCTTTTGCCCATGTCTAGTTTGTATTTGCTGCGTTTTGCATATTCTTCTTTAAACCAGAGCATCAAATCCTCATTAGCATAAAGCCCCATGTGATAAAAGGAGATGGTATTCTTTTGCGAAGCTAAGTTAGCAAAGGGCAGCGGAAGCTCTGGACTGCAATGGTAGCCTGCAGGGTAGACGGATTTTGGGACTACATAGCCTATCGTGCCATAGCTGATGCACTCCTGTAGCTCTGGAGGCATATTGTTTTTTATAATGATACGTAGTTCATTGAATATAGCTTGTCTCTCCTCAGGTATCTGAGTAACATAATGGTCAGGATTGTCCGCTGGTAATTGCATATAGTCTGAGTATTTACTTCCCAAAGAAAGTCTTTTTTGTGCAGAATGAATAATATTGCATTAATTTAATAAGCGATGATAAATAAGTGGCAAAAGAATATAGCAATTGGTGTAATTATTTTGGTAGCGATTCTGATAGTATCTAGAATAGCGTATAACTATTTCTCTAACCAAGTAACGTGGGAAGACGGGGATAGAGATACTTTAGTAAATACCTGCCTAGATGATTTAGGAAGTAAGGCTATTCGTTTTCCTTCTCAATCTATGGAATATTGCGGATGTACTACGGATACATTGATAAGTCATTTTTCTAAAGCAGAGTATCTTATTCTCAATGAGAAAAGCTTGATAGATCAACAAGATGAGATGTTGCCAGTAGTTTTAGATTGCTATAATGCGTACCAAGAAGCCGTATTCTCAGCTAGTACTATGGACTAATCAGCAATAGGATTTTTTACATCCCTAACTCTTTCTTCTGATCCGCATTTAGCGGTGCAGGAGCATCTATCATAATATCACGTCCCATATTATTTTTAGGAAATGCTATCACGTCGCGTATAGAGTCTGTACCCGTGAGCAATGCTGCTAGTCTGTCTAGTCCAAAAGCAATACCTCCGTGTGGTGGTGCTCCATATTCAAAAGCATTGAGCAAGAAACCAAACTGCTCTTGTGCCTCTTCGGGTGTGAACCCAAGTAGGTCAAACATACGCTTTTGCAGCTCCTTGTCGTGTATTCGGATACTTCCTCCGCCTACTTCCATACCATTGATAGCCATGTCGTAAGCATTCGCTTTTACACTACCTGGATCTGTCTCCATCTTATCTCTGTCTGCTGGTATAGGCGAGGTAAATGGATGGTGCATAGCGTGCCATCTATTGCTCTCCTCATCATGCTCTACCAGTGGAAAGTCTACTACCCAGCAAGCCGCAAATTTATCTTTTGGTCTTAGGCCTTCTAACTCGCCTATGTGCAGTCTTAGTTCGTTCATCTGCTTGCGTACTTTTTCGGCTCCGCCGCTTAATACTAAGATGAGGTCGTCTGCTTTGCTCTCGCACCTGCTAGCCCACTGAGCTAGTTTCTCTTGGTCAAAGAATTTGTCAACTGAAGATTTGTAGCTACCATCTTCATTTGCTCTGCAGTAGATAAGGCCTAGAGCTCCTATCTGTGGACGCTTTACCCAGTCTGTAAATGCATCCAATTCCTTACGTGTATATTTATTGCCGCCAGTTACATTGATGGCTACTACGCTATCTGCATTGTCAAATACGCCAAAACCGTTGCCTTTGGCCACGTCGTCTAGATTTACTAGCTCCATCCCAAAACGCATATCTGGCTTATCGCTACCGAATCGGCTCATAGCTTCATCGTAGGGTATAATTGGGATGTCACCCAATTCTAGATTTTTTACGCTTTTGAAAACCGAACGAATCATTCCTTCGAAAGTCTGCAGTACATCATCACGCTCTACGAAAGACATTTCGCAGTCTATCTGAGTAAATTCTGGTTGTCTATCTGCTCTGAAATCTTCGTCTCGGAAGCATTTTACTATTTGGTAGTACTTGTCTAATCCACTTACCATAAGCAGTTGCTTAAAGGTCTGTGGACTTTGCGGTAGTGCATAGTACTGTCCTTCATTCATACGACTAGGCACTACGAAATCTCGTGCTCCTTCTGGTGTAGATTTTATAAGGTAAGGAGTCTCTACGTCTATGAAATCAGCATCATTCAGGTAGTCACGTACAGCTTTATTTAGCTTACTACGGAGTACTAGTTTTTCTTGTATGGGGTTTCTACGTAGGTCTAGGTAGCGATACTTTAAGCGTATTTCTTCACCGCCATCCGTATTATCTTCTATAGTAAAAGGTGGAGTGAGAGAGGCATTCAGCACTTCAAATTCAGTCACCTTTATTTCTATGTTTCCCGTTGCTATTTTGTCGTTTTTGTTACTACGTTCTATTACTTCTCCGTGCACTTTTACTACAAACTCACGTCCTAGTGAGCGAGCTCTATCATTTAGGCCTTTGTCTTGCTCCTCATTAAAACCTAACTGAGTGATTCCATATCTATCTCTAAGGTCTATAAAAGTCATTCCTCCGAAATCTCTACGCGTCTGTACCCATCCGCTTAGCGTTACGGTTTGTCCTATGTGATCTGCTCTTAGCTCTCCGCAAGTGTGTGTTCTGTGCATTTTTAATAATATAATTGCTAAATAATAGGGTGCAAATTTAGCTCAACCCTTTGTATTCCATATAGATTTCATAGAATTAAAAAAGGCTCCTGATCCTGAGATTAGAGGCCTTTTTTCTTAGTGTCGTTTGCTCTCTACTGTACAAATGCGTTAGCAGCTGCTACTCTGCTCGTATTGTGAGAATTCAGAGTGCTTATAGCAGAACTAAATTGTCCATTTACATAGGAATAACCAGTCTCCTCAGCATCTGCGGATGTTTGTAGAAGACTTTGTTCGTTAGTATATATTGTATTCATTCTGCTAGTAGAGAAGGATGTTTCTATAAAAGATTTCACATACGTTTTATACGTAGTATAGTATTCAGTATCTTGGGTTATATAATTGATAAGCGGCCAGTCTGTGCCCACTTCGCTCATAGGAAATGAAATGGAACCGCCCATTTTACCCTCTTGAAATGCTTCGTTATTATCCCAAACTATCCATTTGATCAAGTCATCTTCTTGGTCATGGTATAAGTAGTAATTGTGCGTCATTCTGCCATAGGTATCCCAGTTTTGTATGGTGTTATTCACGGCTAGGTATTTTAAGAAACCATCCACATCAAAAACAGATTCTAAATCGGTACGCCACTTAACTGGATCGCTAGTACGTGTGCCAGCTTGCAAGTAGTCATACATTTGTTGTATGTCACTCTTGTCATTGATTTCCTCATTGGTCTTGAGCTCAAAGTCTGATAGGTTAAATCCAGAAGTGCTAAATGTAGCTCCGTCACCATCTGGCTTGTAGCAGTTTCCGCTTTTATTCCCAAAGTAATCTTTTAGAAAGGTGTCGAAAATCACTTCACACATGGTATACACTCCATAATATTGGGATTTGCCATCGCCTTCATCTATGTATATTTCATAATATGCTGTACGCACAGCTGGTACACCAAAGTCACGAAATAAGTCGTCTGCAGTTTTTTCACGTATCAGTGCTGGGTCATTATAGTTGCTACTCATAGAGAGTTCTTTGAAGCCATAGAAACGCTGGTCTGCTATCTCTGGAAACTCATACTCCCACTTATCAAAATCAAAACGCAAAGGTAGTTTGCCATTGTTTCTTACATTTAGTGACGAGTTGCCTTTGTAACGTATTCCTACATTGCCCCAGGTTAGCCCATTGTAGTTTACTTCGCAATGGAAATAGTCCGGATTTTCGTCGGAGAAACCTCCTCCTGGCCCTCCGCCTCCAGCAGTTTTATCTGCTAAATCTGTTTGCATATCAGCCCATTCTTCTGACGTGAAGATAATATCCATTCTATGTACTTTTTCATTGTCAAAGACTACATCGTAGTTTGCAGCGAAACCATTGTCGTGTGTTGCTATGCCAGTGTTTGTTGTGGTAGTGCCGTTATCTTCATCTGGTACGAAAATTACTTTTTTACAACCATAGAATGTAGCAACTAATGCAGCTACTACTAATAACTTATATGTTCTGCTCCTCATTTATTCTTACGTTTTAGTGTGTATTGATATTGCACACCTATGATATTTGTTGTTTTGCGGTAATCGCCTTGTAGTTCTTTTTCTATTCGATAAAATGCACCTAGATCTCCTGCTTTTTTGAATTTGTAGGTTGTGCCTACAGTAAATCGCATTCGGTAAAAGCCCTCGCTATTGTTCAATCTATTAAAAAGTTCTGCAGCTACTTCTGGATCAAGTTTCCAACCTTTAATATTATAGTCAGTGCCTACTTTTAGTCTTACAGTATGTTTAGCTGTGTCTCCTTGTGCTTCGCTTATTTGGAGCTCATCTTTGTTCTGGTATCTAACCCTGTACTTAAGGTCAAAGCGGTCTATTTTATGCTTGTAGGCTAAGTCAGCATTCCAACGAAAGTGATTCTCGTAGCCTTGTATTTTGCCTACATTGTCATTTTGCTTTATGTATCTGCCGCCCAAGCCTATTCCTACATGTTTAGTAATATCATAACCTGCGGTTATTTCTGTAAAATATTGATCTACGGTTTTTGCATTATCTTTTAGTCTCAGCTGTTCCTCTATGCCAAAATCAAGCTTTTTGCTGAACTGATATTTTAGCTTGGCCGAGGTCCAAGATTCTAAGTCTCTTACTGTATGGTACGTGCCGTTTTGAGCAGTGGCTACTGGAGCGGCCAGTATATAAGTAGCTGCTAGTAGGAATAAGGATTTAATGTATTTTTTCATTTGTCGTTATAGTGAGTTATAGTAATTTTAGCTGAATCTCTTAAAAAATCGACGTCCCCAACGTTTATATTTTCTATTTTTAAACCTGTGCGTTCTTCTAAGTCTGCTCGGAGTGCAGCAGCATTCTCAGGTTTTATATTTTCTATTTTTTCGTAATTAATTATTTTCACACTCACATTACGAGTAAACCACACTCGCTCTATGATAAAGAGAGTGAGCACTATCACTATATTGGCAGATAAAATTTCTGCATAGCTCATTTTTTGATTAGCTAGTGAGTTGACTACGGATACACCTATTACCACAAAAAGGTATGTCATTTCTTTTATTGGAATAGGATCTGTGCGGTATCTTATGATACCAAATATGGCAAAGAGTCCTAGTGCCATTCCTATGTCTAGTTCATATTTTTTAAGTGTGAAGCACAAGAAAAATACGATGATACCTATCATGTAGTAGGTGAATAGATAGTCCTTTCGTTTAGTAGCTCCAAAGTACAGCCATCTGATAATGAGTGTAAGAAAACCGAGATTGAGAACGAATCTGAACATCATCTTATAGAAGTCATTATCAAAGAGAGGTATGCTTAAAAATTCTGTCATTTATGTTGTTAATTTATTGATTTTAAGAAATTTAGGTTTAAATAGATTTTGTTTCAAATCTGCGTTTGTGCTGGCCATTCCGATGCAGTATTTGCTTATACTGTAGGGGTTTATGCTTTGTGCTTTCAGTGCTTGAAAAAGCGGAGAAAGTCGATTTAGCTTCTCTTGTTTCAGCTCTATAATCACAAGATTTTTATTGAAAATAACACCGTTGTACGACAAGTTAGAATCCATAGTCACTCGCTCTTGTAGTGCCGTGCTTACTAATGTAAATCTGTTGAATTGGTTTTCTATGGACTTGTGCAGCTTGATTTGTTTTGCAGTTGTTTGGGTTACAAAAGTGATAGCCTCTTCACCTAATGTTGAGGTAAGTTGATTCACTTTTATTCTATTTTTTAAAGTGTTGCCTTGGCTGTCTTTCTGTTTTACCTCTAGAAAGCAAAGGTTTGACTCTACATAGTTTCGTATTCTTACTTTTATTCTATGCGAGTGTCCATTGTGATGCATATGATAGAAATGGTCGTCGTCTGTATCAAAGTAAACCGAGTGGTAGGTCATTAACCTATCACTAGCCACCTGCAGTATTTTATAATCGAATTGTACTTTATTGAGAATAGCTTGCACAGCATCCCTATGTAGGATAAACTTAGTATCCATACGCTTCATGAGCGATACGCTGTTCATTTCATTTAGTGAAATGCTATCAAATATATCTAAGTTGAGTGCGTCCAATTTCTTTAGTTTGGCAAAGCTATTATTAAATTAGTGTTATATCTACTAGGAGTAATTAAGGTTTAGACAGCACAGTGCGGCTTAGGATTCCCTTCATTCTGTATAAAAGTGTACTTTGCCAATAACCAGATAGATAATTATTTAGTCAATTGAAAAAAATCGCAACGATATATTATAATTCACCTATGGGAGAACTTATTCCTGCTCTGCTATTATCTATTTTTTTGTGCATTTCTTGAGGCTAATCGCTTGATGAACATAAGTTTCATTCGTTTGTAAAGCGTTGCAGGAAATTAACTGAAACTAAGTGTTTGTAATCTCTTCCCTACTCCACCTCCAGACTCACATCCTCATCGCCTACCTGATACGGTAGCCATGTGATGATAAACTGCAGCATCTCATCTGTAGTACGCATCCCTGCTCCGCCAAACTCATAGCGTTCTCTTATTTCTTGTGGTGGGTTGTACGGATTGTTTTGGTTTTCAGCGGTGTTATCAAACTCTGCTTCTACATATACTACGCTGCCTGCAGGTATTTTGAGCATTTTAGGGAAGGTGTAAAAGTACTGCCATCTAAAATCCCACTTGGGTATGCTTATTAAGCGTATGGTGTCCTGAGTAGGAGTGAGGGCATATGCTTTGAACCTCTTGCCTAGCAGGTGCATATGCGGATTGATGGTTAGTATGCTAATATCCTCGGGTATCCTGAGGTAGCTGGTATGCTGTGTGATTTTGCCAGGAGGTATCACCAGTGGGGGTATTATTTTGCTGGCCCCATTAGTGCCTAGCATTACTTCATTTATAGGTCGTTTGGGCGGGGTCTTGCTAAAGAATATATTTACTCTACTTTGGTCCCACTTATCTTGTGGTATTGGCCCAAAGTGTATGTCGTCGGCTATCAGTATTGATTTTTTATTCATAGTAAATCCACCTATACCTTCTGGGTACAGCTGTGCTTGTACTCCAGGCAGATAATTTACTGCAGAGTTAATTTGCTCTGGGCGTGTACCGTCGTCATTACTGAGTTTTAGATTATTAAACTGGCGTACATATTCTACTTCGGCTACTTCTAGGTTTAGTATGCGTTGTCCAGCGGTAATGTTCGCTTTTTTGTCCTCTTCATAGTTGAGCAAGCGGCCATTCATATGGTGTACGAGGTTGTTTTCGTTAGGCAAAAACTCCATAGCTCGCACATACTTTTGCTCACCTAGCTCTATGGGTAGCGTAGCTATGAAAAACTTGTCTCGGCTGTTTCCACTTATCAAAATACTATCAAACCATAATGTAGTGTCTGGTGTGCCTACATAGCTGTAGGAGTTATACTCTGGTAGGTCTGGCAGCAGAGAGGTGTCGCCTTCTGGAGCACCACCTTGTATCCAGTCTTTTATTTTTTGTTTGTCTATCGCACTTAGGTATCGTTCGCCTGTAAAGTGGCTATAGTTTCTGTCTGCTGGCCACGGCGGCATAAGGCCGCTTTGGGTCACGTCTAGTATGGTATTTTTCTTTCTGTTTACCTGTTGAAAAGTAGTAAGTGAAAACGGTGCGGCTCCTCCGCTTCTATGGCAGGGTGTGCAGTTTTGGTGTATGATAGGGGCTATGTCGGACGTGTAGGTGAGATCTGTGCTGTTAGAGCAAGATGCAACTATCAGAATTATCAAAAAAAAGAATGCTGCTTTTTTCACTGCTTACAAAGGTAAGGGAGAGTAATTAACTTTATCAAACGAATGGTATAAGTTTCGCTCGCTTGACTATTTTCGCAATCTTTATGGCGAAAAAGTTTATAGATCTTGATAAGATAGTAGCGGAAAAAAATCCCAAACTTCATAAGCGACTTCCAAAATTCTTGTTTAATTATCTTAAAAAAATTATCTGGCAAGATGAGGTGAACCGCATAATAGCTGATAACGAGGGGGTTAATGGCGTTCAGTTTTGTCATAACGTCATCAAAGAGTTTAATATAACTGCTGTAATTGAGGGTATAGAAAATGCCCCAAAGACAGGTGGAGTAACCTTTGCTTCTAATCACCCACTGGGAGGGATGGACGCTCTGGCATTTATAGACCAGTTTGGATATTACCGAAATGACATAAAGTTTATTGCAAACGATATTCTACTAAACTTAAAACCTATGCAAGATATTTTTGTAGGTGTCAATAAAATGGGAAATACCGCTGTGCCTTCGCTCAAAAATGTGGATGCTGTTTTAGCGAACGATGAAAGTGTTGTTATTTTTCCGGCTGGGTTAGTAAGTCGGAGAACTAAAGGTGTAGTGGAAGACTTGCAATGGAAAAAGACATTCGTCACCAGAGCAAGGAAGCACAATGTGCCTATTGTTCCAGTTATTATAGATGGTAAGTTGAGTAATTTCTTTTACAATTTGAGTAACATTAGAACAAAACTGGGAATAAAAGCGAATATTGAAATGTTGTATTTGGTGAATGAACTTTTCAAGCAAAAAAATACGACGATAAGAATTATCTTTGGAAAGCCGATTTATCCTAAGGATTTAGACTTGAATAAAAAGGACGTCGAGATAGCTCAAGACATTAAAAGAATAGCGTATAATCTACTGAAATCGTAGTGAACGTAAATTTAGATTACATAGCAAAACCGGTACCTCTTGATATTATCAAGAGTGAACTTGCCAAAGAGCGTTTTGTGCGTATTACTAATAAGGGTAACAACGAAATTTACATTATCAATCATCACAATAGCCCAAATGTGATGAGAGAAGTTGGAAGACTTAGAGAAGTAACCTTTGCATCTGCAGGAGGAGGAACGGGTAAGTCATTGGATATAGACCAGTTTGATACTGATGATATCTGTTACGAGCAACTCATAGTATGGGCTCCTGAAGCTCAAGAAATTATTGGAGGATATCGTTTCATAGATTGTGCCAAGATTGTGGGGACCGACCCGCTGGCTTTATCTACTAGAAGTTATTTTTCGTATTCTGATAAATTTATAAATGAATATCTACCTACCACAGTAGAGCTAGGAAGAAGTTGGGTGCAGCCTAATTTTCAACCACGAGCAGGGTCTCGTAGAGGTATTTTTGCACTAGACAATCTGTGGGATGGTCTAGGAGCTATAGTGGTGGATACACCCCATATACAATACTACAGTGGTAAGGTAACTCTGTATACCAATTATAATACAGAGGCTCGAGATGCATTGATGTACTTTATGGATTATTTTTTTGAAGACAAAGAGAATCTCATAAGTCCCATCCATTCGCAAGGTATTACTACAGATATATCAGATTTCAAAGAAGTTATAGAAGGTCTTGACTATAAGCAAGCCCACAAAGTGCTAAATGGGTATGTCAGAGAGCGTGGAGAGAACATACCGCCGCTTATCAATAGCTATATGAGTCTTTCGCCTACCATGAAAACATTTGGTACTGCTATGAATCCTGATTTTGGGGATGTAGAAGAGACTATGATACTGGTACGCATAGCAGATATCTACGAGGATAAAAAAGCTCGTCACGTAGATACGTATATAAAAACCCATTAGTAATATGCCTCCGAAGCATGTTAAATGGAAATGCATCTCAAGGATTAAGGAATACCGTTGTAATGTTAGTCTTGTTTCAAGTTTTACGATTTGTTAGTCTTAAAATTCAAAATCTTGAATTGGTGCCAGCAGATAGAAGTGGATTTAACGATCTTGACGAACGAATAATTTCAATGGCAGATTATATTCTCTTCTTTATCTATTTCGGAATGACTGCTTTTTTGGCAATGCATTAATCAATAGAGTCTCAAATCTCATTACTCAAAATCTCACTACTCTAAAAACCTAATACTCCAGTATACATCCAATAGGCTCTGTCTTCTTCAAGATAACTTCCTTTTCTGCGAGTGTAGCCTCTATAGCATCTACTAAATAATGCTTATCCCATTGCTGCTTATAGCTACCCAGCTCCAGGATACGATCATCCATGGCTCCTTGGTACAGGATAGTTGCAGAGCTATCTATTAAGAAAAACTCAGGAGTTACTGATGCACCTAGTTGGTGAGCTACTTCATAGTCGTAGTCTCTAAAAATAAGGGGCTTTAGTTTGGTTTCTGTGGCAAACATATTAATCTCCATCGGCTCATAGTGCTTGCCGCTATATATGGCTAGGAACTGGATGTCTGTATACTTTTCTGATAGTTCAGAAAAAGGAGTGCTCAGGGTCATACACAGCGGGCAGTCTGGAGCAATGAACATGATTACGGTATGCTCCTTTACTTTTATAAGTTTACTGAAATTGGCATTCATTGGTTTTTTGCCGCAGGCAAAAAGACTCAATAGAAGTATAAGACTAAGATTTTTCACTACGTGGTAACATTACGATAAATGTGGTTCCTTGATTTAGCTCAGAAGTGAAGGATACGGTGCCTTTGGCGGTCTCTACTATCTTGCGGCAGATGGCCAGGCCTAGTCCCATTCCAGAGTTTTTAGTACTAAAGTTAGGCACGAAAACCTTTTTGTAGTTCTCTTCTGGGATGCCTTTCCCATTGTCTTTTATAGTGATACGTACGGTGGATTTCAGTGCTTTTAGTTCTATCTCTATCTTGCCGCTTCGTTCTTCGGGTATAGCTTGTATAGAATTCTTTATGAGGTTATTAAATACTCTACGTAGTTGTTCTGGGTCGGCATGCACATAGACATTTGGAGCCACCTTGGCTTTTATGTCTGCATTTTCTGACTGCTTGAAAAGGTCCGTGGTCCCTAGTAGTATATTGGAGATATTAAACTCCTCAAACTTATCCTCGGGCATCTGAGCAAAGTTGCTAAACTCACTCGCCATATTACTCAGACTTTCTATTTGCTCTATGATCAGTTTACTTGTTTTTGCAAAGAGTGTATCCAGCTTTTCGCTCGGCCCATTAGTATAGGCACGCTGCAGGTGTTGCATACTTAGCTTCATAGGTGTGAGCGGATTTTTAATCTCGTGGGCTACTTGCTTTGCCATCTCTCTCCAGGCTCCTTCACGCTCGGTCTCTGCCATTTGGTTAGCACTTTCTTCTAGTTCCATCACCATCTTATTGTACTGCTTTACCAGCAGTCCTATCTCGTCATCCCGGTTATAAACTATCAGCTCATTGGACCCTCGCAGCTCGGTTTTAGCTATTTTTTCACGTATGAGCAGTAGCGGTTTACTTATCTGCCTAGATATGATGTACGCTAAGAAAACACCGCCTAGTAAAAGCAGGAAGTAGATGTTTAGGATGTTTACTACCAGATTGGAAATCTGCTTATTTAGCTCTTCGTTTTTGGCAAAGAAGGGTGTATTTACATAACCTAAAATAGTATTCTTTCCGTCAAATAGTGGAATGTATGCACTCAGGTAGTCCGAGCCTTCTAGCTCCTCTTGTATAAGCAGTTGAGAGGATTTTTCTTGGGTTAGTTCTACAAATGCCTTGGGGTTCATTTGCTCACCAAGAATTTGCCTATCAGTGAGATACGGCTTAGTGCTACTTAGGAGTATTCCCTTTGGGCTGTAGAGATTGATATCTACATTGTACGTGCTACTTTCTTCATTGAGTATAAGTGTACGCTGTTCTTCGTTTTGTAGTTTGGCCGCTAGGTTTACTTTGTTTTGCAGCGTAGCACTTATGCTTTTTACTTTATTCAGCAGCTGGTCCTCAAGATTTTGATTGTAGTTAGCTTGTATGAAACCTATGATGATGTATACAGATAGCAGCAGACCAGTTAGCAGTATGATTGTAAGTGAGGTCTGTATGCGAGTACTTAGAAATCTATTAGCGAAAGGTAAAAATGCTCGAGATAGGGGGTGCTCTTTACCCAAGAAAAAGTATCCAGCCAAGGAGCTGAGTATTCCAATTAGGAGTAAGGTGACTATGGTAAATGTAAGCGTAGATAGCCACGCACGTATAGTATTTTCTCGCTTGCTAAGGGCTACCTTATACTGCCCGAGGGTGTATACATAATGATGTACGTCTGATAGAGAAAAGAGGGAAGACTCTGTTTTAGGTATAGCGTCTAGTTGATACGAAAAACTACCCCGTTGACTTACCAGCTTATTATTAAAGTATAGCCCAAATGAATAATCATTGAGAGATATCAAGGGTTCGTCTTCTTGGTTTTTGAATACTTCAGGATAGAGAAACTCAGACTGTACCATACGTGGCTGCAGAAGAATATAGGTGCTGCCGTAGTGACCTTCTATATCACAGTTTTCATACTCAGCTATGTAGCCGTTTAGTCCAGAGGCATTATCCAAACGGTAGAAATAAGCACTAGCGGTACGGCTGGAGTGATTATTGAAAATGCTGTCTAAGTAAGTAAAAGTATACAAACTACTACCATTTAGATTGCTCCCGTCTGGGCTAAAACTGAGTAGCTTAAGCTCGTATTTCTCTAGATAGTTACTAAAATACAGATGCTTTAGCCTACTTTCTATTAGTTCTTTTTTAGCTATAAAATTTTGATAATCTTCCGGTACTAGAAACTCTTGAGCTAGCTGGTTTTCAAAAGTTTGTAAGATGCTCTCTGCTCTAGGATCTTCATTATTTACCAAGCGAATGGCGTAGTCGCGAGCTATTTGCTCGTTTCGCACTTCGTGATTTTCAGCAATTATGGAAGCGGTGAGTAATGCTGTGAGAATAAAGTAAGTGTAGATTTTCCAGCGTTGAGTGATGGGTCTACTATTTATGAAAACTCCTACTCCTGTGAGCAGTATAGGAGGGAAGATGCTGCTGAAAGATCTACTCGCATCCCAATACTGAAAAATAGAAAAAGCCAATATGCCGGCACTTACAGAGAACCACGTGCTGCCCATAAGAAACTTAGAAAGTTTAGTGTAATGTATTAGGAGCCAGAGTGCTATGAAGGTGAGACAGATAAACCCAAGAGTAGCAAAAGACGTGCTACTTAGATTAAATAGTTTCTCGAAATCAAATGGAATGGCAGATCTGCGGACAATGTGAGCACTAAGGCCTAAGAAAAAATCTGCTAAGAATACTACGCCTAAACTTAGTAGAAATATACTTAGCATCTTGGGTAGTTTTTTGACCAAAGAAAATACAAGAAGACAGCCAGCTACAAGACTAGCAAGGTGTATATATAAGGTGACATTGAGCTGTAGGGCACTCATATCTGTCATGCTTTCTGAAGCTATAAAAAAATAATCGATTAAAGGTAGCTTCAGATAAAAGTACGTTAGAATATTGATTATGACGACTGCTACCGCAGCTATGTACATCAGTAGATTTCGTTCATTTGCATACCAAAGGGCTAAAAACAAGAATAGAAAACTGCAGATTAGTGCCAAGTTCAAAAAGGCTCCTTGGGTTCTTTTTATGGTTTGAAAAGGGAGGATAGTACTTGTGAGGTGGTCAGGGAGCTGATCTTCTATTAGGTGCTTATTATTAAACACGCTCGCATGCTGAGCCAGTCTAGCATGTATCTGTCCTTCATTTGCTAGTCGGAAAGAAAAGTATGTTTCAGGACTTTTTTGGAAAACGGCATACAGGTCGTCACCAAATAGATAGAGTATAGGATAATGTGGTGCAGATAAAACAGTAGTATCTATGCCTACTTTATTGCTATTCCAATAAGTCGGGGTCCCTGCTTCTATGCTCAGAATGTACCATCGTTCTTTGCGAAGCTCAAGAGCTTTTGCGTTAGAGGCTTGGTCAAAACCTATAGGGGAAAGTTCTGTAAAGAGTTGGTCAGATTCCTGCTTTAATTCTTCTATGAATGGAGCTATGTCTAGTAGTTCTGTTTCTGGTTCTGCGGCATCGTTACCTGCTAGCTTCACCCCTAGTATGGCTGCAAGAGCTACACCTACTACCCACGCTATTAGCAGTACTCTTTTCAATAGCTAGCGTTTTGCATTAAGTAGTTTTGTACATAATCAGCTACGGCATCTTCTAGCTCATAAAAAGGTTTATCGTATCCAGCTTTACGGGTTTTCTCCATCTTAGCTTCGGTAAAGTATTGATACTTGTCACGTATATCTTCCGGAGTCGGGATGTAGTTTATGTGTGGAGTTTTGTTTACGGCGATAAATATGGCATTGGCCAAATCATTGAAGGTTCGGGCTGTTCCTGTACCTGCGTTGTAGATGCCGTTATCTGTTCGTTTCTCGTACCAAAACCACATAAGTGAAAGTAGATCTTTCACATATATAAAATCACGTATTTGTCCGCCGTTTTCGTACTTAGTGTTATGGCTTTGGAAAAGTTTTAGGCTTCCGTTTTCTTTTATCTGGTTAAAGGCATGCATCACTACACTGGCCATTCTGCCTTTGTGGTACTCATTAGGCCCAAAGACATTGAAGAATTTTAAACCTACCCAAAAAGGGGGTTTATTTTCTTGCTCTAATGCCCATAGATCAAAGTCTTGTTTGCTCTGTCCATATGGATTAAGTGGTAGGAGCGGAGTACCATCTGCAGTATCATCAAAACCGTGCTCGCCACCACCATAGGTAGCTGCAGATGATGCGTATAGAAATGGGATATTATTCGCAGTGCAGTGATTCCAAAGTTTTTGAGAATAGTCCATATTCAGCTCATCGAAGATGCTCTTGTCAAACTCTGTAGTATCTGTACGAGCTCCTATGTGAAACACAAACTCAATCGAGTGTCTGCCCATGTCGTGAAGAAATATAGAGCGGTCTATTTTAGCCGTAAAGAGTTTTCCTTCCAGATTCCTAGCTTTTTCTGCTTTGCTAAAATCATCTACTAGGATGAGATCTGTTAGGCCTTTTTCATTGAGAAAAGAGACTAAACAGCTGCCTATAAATCCTGCTGCACCGGTAACGAGTATCGCCATGTATCACAAATTTAAGTCTAAGTTTATGTTTAAGTTTAATCTTGGCGTCAAAAGTTAAAGATTAGACTTAGATTTAATTTTAATCTTAGACTTACTTTTTAATCTTAGACTTACTTTTGCACCTTTCAATGGTATACGTAACACGAAAAGTTCATTTTAATGGAGCACATAAACTCTTTAATCCTAGTTGGACAGAAGAGCAGAACGATGCTGTTTTTGGCAAGTGTGCTAATACAAACTGGCATGGTCATAATTTTGATCTCTTCGTTACAGTGAAAGGTGTTCCTAATCCTGATACTGGTTTTGTGATGGATCTCAAAAAACTAAAAATTGTTTTGCAAGACAAGGTTGTATCTAAGCTAGACCATAAGAATTTTAATCTAGACGTAGACTTTCTGAAAGATGTAATGCCTAGCATAGAAAATATCGTAATGAAAATCTGGGAACAGATAGAAGACGAAATGCCAGAAGGTGCTACACTACACTGCATTAAACTATATGAGACTGAAAATCAGTACGTGGAGTATTATGGCTAAGGTGTTTTATTGAATGTAAAAGTAAGCCTAACTTAAATTCCAAGTCGAACTTTTCATAGGAAATGTATTTCCCTCATGCTTATTGATTTTATATTGACGAGGATGGGCTCTATAAGAGTCGCATATGAATATAGGAAAAGGCCAGTGGGGCCAATAATGAGCAGCATCTTTTTTTATAGAATAGATTAGAACTATTAGCATTAAGATTATGCGGTTATTATTACTTGTTTTTGGATTAATTCCCTCTTATCAATCTCCTAATTATCACAAAATGGCTAAACAATACAATGGGTGCTACATAGCTAGCTAGCCAAACAAATGGGAAGTGTAAAATAGCCATATTGGGTTGCTCAAGACCGAACTGCTGAATGGGGCTGGGTACTGATAGTACAGCGTGCACTATGATATTTACGAGTAGTAGGACTCCGATTACATTCCAAGCTAGGAATAATTTTTTGCTCAGGGTTTTTCTATTGAAGTAGAAGTACGCCACTATAGGTGCAGTGGCCCCGGCGAGGATGTCCCAGTTTCTTCCTTCGAAGGTCATTACCTCTGGTACTTGTCCTTCGAGAAATAGCCAAAATAAACAGATCTCTACAGGAATACGTACAAGGCTGAGCCAAGTTAATAGTTTGATATCTAGTGAATCTATGAATACTCTCCCCTTCTGGGTATTGAAAGCTATGAGAATAGCAATGAGTGCAGGTGCTAGGAGTATTGGCATACGTGGAGGTGCGGTGCTCGTATCTAAGAAAAAGCCGTAGAGCGTAGGTACGGCTATGGCTAAGAGCCATAAGAGAGAGCCCCATCGCACTGCTTTGTGATTATTGCTTGCCTGCATAGTAACTAGGTAGGTGTATGCTACAGCGGCTAAGAATGTAATACTAATAAAGAGTGGTAAGTTTGGTATCATGGCTATTGGAGTATAGTCGATTATGGTTTTTTAATGTGTTTATCTATTAGCGTCAAAGATATTAAAATTGCTGAGTAGCATTTTTAGTTGTGCTGTATAATATAGATAAGTGAGTGATTACTTACAGTTTATTTGTATCTTAATAAAATTAATGCTACATTTGTAAGCAATTACTCACTTACTATATGACTGACAAGCAAGTTGCTATACTCCAAACCGCTTTAGAACTCTTTTCTAAGAAAGGATTTGATGCAGTATCTACAAATCTCATAGCTAAAGAAGCTGGTGTTTCTGAAGGGCTCATATTTCGTCACTTTCAAAATAAAATAGGACTTCTTCATGCTATCATGCAAATGGGAAAAGAGAAAGTGGAGCCACTGCTAGCGAGTATTGCAGAGCTACCTGACTCAGCTAAGCGAGTGCAAGCCATTATGGAGTTGCCGTTTCACATCGGGGAGGAGGATTATCCGTTTTGGCGGTTAATCTATTCGCTCAAATGGCAGAATGAGTTCTACGATGATGAGATGAGCAAACCGACTAAAGACATTTTAGTAAAAGCTCTCACAGAGTTGAAGTACGCAGATGCAGATGCTGAAGCAGATCTTATCATGAGTTATGTAGACGGTTTTGCTACCACAGTATTACTTAAAAGGGATAGTGTAAACACAGCTAAATTATTAGAAACATTACGAAAAAAATATATACAATGAAAAAAATAGCATTAATCACCGGAGCAAGTTCTGGTATAGGACGAGAGTTGGCACATATACACGCAGCTACAGGTGGGGATCTTATTCTAGTAGCTAGAAGTACGCAGAAGCTAAACGAGTTAAAAATAGACTTAGAGGCGAAGTATAAAATTGTAGCAGCAGTGATTACTAAAGATTTGACTGCTCCCAATGCCGCACAAGAGCTCTATGATGAGGTAAAATCGTTGGACATTGAAGTTGATTATCTTATCAATAATGCGGGCTTTGGAGGTATAGGTAAATTTCTTGAGCGTAAGCTAGAAGAAGATGTAAGCATGATACAACTTAATGTGGTGGCTCTAGTTCAGCTAACGCATCTATTTACAAATGATTTTGTAAAAAAAGGAAATGGCAAGGTGCTCAATGTAAGCTCTACAGCCTCACTCATCCCTGGACCTCTGCAGGCTACGTACTATGCTACTAAGGCTTTTGTGACTTCATTTAGTAATGCACTATCAGAAGAACTGCGAGGCACAGGAGTCGCCGTTACTAATCTAATGCCAGGTGCTACAGATACTGGTTTTGGTAAGGTAAGCGGTATGGATAAGACGAAGATATTTGAAAAACTAACCAGTGCTAAGCACGTAGCTCAAGAGGGTTATAATGCTATGTTATCGGGTAATATAGATGTTATTAGTGGGTTGACTTTTAGTCAAAAACTACTATTGAAGATGATGCCTTTTATGCCTAAGAAATTAGTGCTGAAGCAAGTTCGTGAGATGCAAGAAGTGGTAAAATGAAAGTAATAATAACAGGAGCTACCGGTATGGTGGGCAGGTCTACGCTCAATGAGTGTTTAGCTAATGATAAGGTGAAAGAAGTACTTGCGATAAATCGTAGAAGCTTAGGACTCAAACATCCTAAATTGAAAGAACTCATACACTCAGATTTTATGAATTTTAGTGATGCCGTAGAGCATTTTAAGGAGTGTCACGCATGCTTTCACTGTATGGGTGTCACATCTGTAGGTAAGGATGAAGTGGAGTTTACAAAGTTTACGTTTGATATAACGAAGTCACTTGCAGATGCGTGTTATGCTGCTAATCCGGATATGGTAATGAACTATGTGAGTGGTGCGGGTACCGATACTACAGAAAAGGGAAGTACTATGTGGGCTAGAGTGAAAGGCAAAACGGAAAATTATATATTGAATAAAGGGTTCAAAGACGCCTATATGTTTAGACTAGGTGCTCTTATTCCTGAAGGAGAAGTGAGCTCTGGTGTGAGTTGGTATAAGTATATCTATATGGCTATGACGCCATTCTTTCCATTGCTCAAGAAACTGAGTTCGTTCACCACCAGCAGCAAGTTTGGTAAAGCTATGATTAATACCGTGCTGTATCCTCAGGAGCTAAAGCATCTGGAGAATAAGGATATCAATCAACTGGCCGGCAAAAAGTGAGATACTTAAAACACTTCGGTGGTAAACTCACCAAAGAGAGACTAACCCAATGCGAGCAATCTCCTATTTGGAAGAAAGGGGCATTTCGTAATTGGGAACATACGACCATGGACATCACACTGTCTAAAATTCCTAAGTTACTCTATAATCAGATTTTTGATAAAAAGGGACGTGAACCGGAGCAAAAGTTGCCAATTTCTATATAATTAATGGTGCTAATAATCTACTGTTAAGTTCTTCATCTATTTGGCGTGTAGTCTTTGTTTTGAATATCCATAGCACTTTAGTAAGCTCTTTAAATTGAAAAACAGGAGAGGTTTACGAACAAAGCACTAGAACTAAAGGCGACTATTCCTACTCCTGAGATAGGGAGATTTAGTTTAATTAAATCAAGTTCCTGCCCACAAAATAGATTGGCGTACTAGGTGCTGGTAATAGCTATTAACTTTAGTTCTACAACTACATTTGGATATTATTGATATTCTCGAAAGGTTCTGGAATGTTCTTAGAATCTTCCTCAATTATTTGTAAGATATCTCTTGTAATTCCTCTTGCAATATTAGAAATAGGAACATCATTTGGCGAACCTTCAAATGGGTTTTCCCCAGCCAATCCTATTCTCAACATGGTATTGAAAACCCAAATGACTATAACTGTAAACGGGATATTAAACCAAACAAAGTACTCTCCAATAAAGGGATTTGTTTTAGCTATTTCTAATCCAATTACGGCAAAGGATGGAATAATAGCCATTGGCAATAGCCACATGAAGATATGGACAAAGTGATATCCTATGCTACCGTATTGTTTAGGATAAGGGAAGTTTTTTATTCGCTCAGATTTTCCTTGAAGAGCTGTTAGGGACAGATTCGTCAACAATTGCCTCATATAATGATTAAAATCATAAAGAGTGAAGGTTAGGAGAGTGACTTTTGCAAGCAAATATTAATATATAGATAATGAACAACGGACACACATTTCATATTCCTGTTTTAGGTATTGGATTTTCAGTAGATACTCCTCTTAAAGTTTCACATCTTGGTATCGATTCAGTCATGTCTATATGTGATGATATGCTACTTGAAAAGCTAAGGAAAATGTACAGCGATAAGTTTAAACTACATTATGATGAAATTACGGATAAAGTTCAAGATTTTAGAGCAAAGAGAATTACAGCTTATTTGGATTTGATGAATCAGATGGTTGATAGTAATATTGAAGAAGTAAAAGACTCGCTGTCAACCAATTATGATAAAGTAAAAGACTATATCAAGAATCTTCCAGAGGCATCTGCTATGAAGCAAGACTTTGAGGAACTAGTAAATAAGCATCTTAGTATAAATAAAGTAAAAGAATGGGTGAGTGATAAACTTCAAAAAGGGAGTTTAGACGTAAACATAATGACGAAGGTTGATAGAGATAATTATGTGGACGGAGAAAAGCTTCCAATAGAGTTTAATGATGCTCACGCTGCTGTTCGTGGTTTTGCTAATAGTACTCTTGAATCAGCAGTGATTCTCTCTGCAGGTATGAGTCCGAGACTTTACAGTTATCTTGCTCAGTTCGAGGATTTTTATCCTTCTAAAACAGGATATATCAAAAAGAAAATTATACTTAAGGTGAGCGATTACCGCTCTGCACTTATTCAGGGTCAGTTTCTTGCGAAAAAAGGAATTTGGGTGTCAGAATACCGGGTTGAGTCAGGTCTTAATTGTGGTGGTCATGCATTTGCTACTGAAGGTCACTTAATCGGACCGATTTTAGAAGATTTTAAGACTAAAAGAGATGAGCTTACTCAAACTGTATTTGAAACATTAAAAAGAGCATTGGAGGCTCAAGAAAGAGAAGTTCCTGAAGAAGTATTGTCTCTTAAAGTCTCTGCTCAAGGTGGTGTAGGAACTAATGAAGAACATGAATTTTTATTGGAGCATTACAACGTAGATTCTGTAGGATGGGGAACGCCATTCCTTTTGGTTCCAGAAGTTACTAATGTAGACCAACCTACCATTGATAAACTAATAGGTGCGAGGGAGGAAGATCTCTATCTAAGTGGGATATCTCCATTAGGGGTGCCCTTTAATAACCTGAGAGACAATACAAAAGATATTGAGAAACTTGGATTAATGGAGAAAGGAAGACCTGGGAGCTCATGTCCTAAAAAGTACTTAGCCTTGGACAAAAGCTATAACGAAGAAGGAATGTGTACTGCATCTCGGCAGTTTCAACATCTTAAGCTTAAAGAACTTGAAGAGGCTGATATATCCAAGGAAGAATACAATGCGGAATATGAAAAGATAACTGAAAAAGCATGTATATGTACGGGATTAGGCACTTCTGCTCTACTAAATAATGATATAGAAACTAGCAAGGAAGGAGCTGGAATCAGCGTTTGCCCAGGGCCTAATATGGCTTATTTCTCTAAGCAAATGTCTCTTAATGAAATGGTGAACCATATATATGGGAGGCTAGATGTTATATCAAGAGATGACAGGCCAAATATGTATTTGAAGGAGCTGTCTTTGTATGTAGATTACCTTAAAAAGCAAGTAGGGTCTGTACTATTAAAAGCAAGTCCAAAGGATGAAAAAAAGCTAATCAAGTTTGCTAATAACTTGCAAGCTGGGATAGTTTATTATCAGGAAATGTTTGAGAAAAATCTAGAAGTGTTTAAAGGAAATATTAAACAAAATTTGGACAGTTTGAAAGCCTTTAGTACTCAGATTAATGTGATTGTATTGCCTTTAAATATCGACTAGTTTGTAAGGCTGAGTATATGTTTTTGCCGTTTCAATGTTGCCAGCTTCTAAACATTTTTGCTTCAGGTAGGCTTGTTTTATCACTTAAAAGTTCTTCTGGTAGCCCTTAGGAAAGGCCTTTATGTGCAGGACATGTGGGACATTCGAATGCATGAAAAGCATAGTAAATTTTAACGGTCATCATTATTCTATTATACGTGTCAAAGAATTATGTAACTATGATTTCTTTTCGTGTAAGACTTCTAGACGATGGTCTAACCGCCTTTGTACCGTGACGATAACGAAGTCATTGCTTAAATATAAATGAAATGAGAAACAATTCCCCTTACAAAAAGACCTAGAAAACGCCATCAAATGGGACCCACCTTGCACGCTGCACAAATACCTTTAACCGAAAGATTATATAATTCTTGTACTAACCTAATAGCTAAAATACTTAAAACTGGTCATGCTAAAAATTAAATCACTTAATAGTTTATCTGTTCATTTAGATCGCCTTATTAAAGGGCGACTTTGGCTTAAAGTAATAATCGGCTTGATTTTGGGAGTTGGATTGGGTCTGGTAATAAACCCTTCTACGGGTCTGGTAGCACAGAAAACTAGTCTCTGGTTGGCTAACTGGTTAGACTTGCCCGGTCAAATATTTTTAAGATTGGTGCAGATGATAATGATACCGCTAATCATAGCCTCTATCATAACGGGTATAGTAAGCAATAGCATAGAAAACATAAAAAGCTTTGGATTAAAACTGCTGCTTTACTTCTTGTTCACTACCACTATATCTATCATCATAGGGATTACCCTCACCTATATTATCAAGCCAGGTAAGTACATTTACGACCTAGGTGGTTTCCCAAGTAATAGTGAGCAAAGTCTATCACTTGAAGAAAAAACAAGCCTACAAGAGAACCTGCCGACCACTATTTCAAAGCTTATTCCCAACAACCCGTTAGAATCTATTCTTACTGGTGAAATGCTCGCGGTAGTTGTTTTCACCCTGCTCATTGGCATTGCAATTACCCAGCTCCAAACGAAAACTGCCAGGCCCATTATTCGCTTTACAGAAGCCATTCAAAAAATATGTATGATCGTAGTGTCTTGGGCTATGCTGCTTGTGCCTTATGCTGTATTTGGTTTAATGGCAGCACTCCTATCTCGCATAGGGTTAGATATATTCATTGGGTTAGGGTATTACATGCTCGTAATTCTTTTGGGGCTGTTCATACTATTGATTTTTTACATGGTTCTACTTTTGGTAATAGGTAAGAATCCACTCACTTTTTTAAAGGCCATACGCGAGCCTCAACTATTGGCATTTTCTACTTCTAGTTCTGCCGCGGTGATGCCTATATCTATGAAAACTGCAGACGAAAAACTCGGCGTTTCTTCAAATATTAGTGACTTTGTAATACCTATAGGAGCCACCATAAATATGGATGGAACCGCTATGTCTCAGTGTGCCACCACCTTATTTATGGCACAAGCGTATGGCATGGAATTATCCATCGTTAATTTGCTTTTGTTAACACTTACAGTTGTAGGAGCATCCATAGGAACACCTGCTATTCCTGGGGGTGGTATTATTATACTTGCGTCTGTATTGCAAAGTGTCGGGATTCCCGTTGGTGGCATTATCGTGATTGTGGGTTTAGATCGCATATTGGGGATGTTCAAAACTGCAGTGAATGTAACTGGAGATCTCACTGCATGTGTTATTTTCGATAAATTTTTTGGTACAGGTTTAAAGAAAAAAGCAGTGGAGTGAAAGCGGTTGCCAAAATCGAAAATGCCATTGAGATAAACCTTCAAAAAGTAGAGATGAGGAAACTTATTTCTCTTCTAGTTTTACTGCCCCTTTCTAGTGCCTTATTAGGATTACTAGTGATGCTCATACTGCACACCAGTGCACTATGGAGTAGCTAGAGTGTATGAATACTAGATAGCCTACGCATTACTAAGCGGGAATAATATTTGTAAGGATCTGCTAAGGCAGCAGGCTATCATTACATCCAAAGTAGGACGATTTAATTTTAATCATAGATATAGACTAGAGCAGCGATTTTTAGAGCAAAAAAGCTACGATAGTACAAAACAGGAATATGTACACCTAGACGAGTTTAAGTTTAAGCAAAGAGCTAGATACCGCTTTATGGTAAGCATACCTCTTAATCATAAAGAGATGGTAGACAACACATGGTTTGGGAGCTTATATGAAGAGGGTTTTCTAGGTTTTGGTAAAAATATAGAGAAGAACATAATGGAGCAAAATCGTATTTCAGCAACTGTTGGATATCGATTTACGAAAGACTTCAATATACAGGCAGGATACTTAAATCAATTTGTACAGAAAGGTGATGGTATACACGCAGAGAATAATCATAATCTACAAATTGGGATGACGTATAACTTTGATTGGCGAAAACTAAGAGTGAATAAATAAAACATCCCGATAGAACTATTCTATCGGGATGTTTTATTTATCAATGAGGAGTATAGGCCTAGCCTAAATCATATATCTCCTGAATATTATGCAGTATCTCTGGGAAGTCTAGTTTTAGGTCTATTAGCTTACCACTTTGGATGTCAAAAACCCATCCATGTACTTGTAGTCCACGTTCCTTATAGGCAGTTTGTACAGCTGCAGTTTTAATAAGATTTACGCACTGTTCTTGTACATTGAGCTCTACTAACCTATTGTATCTTTCGTCGCCGTCTGGCAGTTTGTTTAGCTCGTCTCGGTGTATTCTGTATACGTCTCTTATGTTTCTAAGCCACGGGTTTAGAATTCCTAAATCTTGAGCAGTCATCGCTGCTTTCACTCCTCCACAGAAGTAGTGTCCGCATACTACCACGTGTTTTACTTTAAGTTGGTTTACAGCATAGTTTAGTACAGACATTACGTTTAGGTCTATGCTTATCACCATATTGGCAATATTACGATGTACGAAAACCTCTCCAGGTTCTGCACCCATTAGTTCTTCGGCGGTAGCTCTACTATCTGAGCAGCCTATGTATAATATCTCTGGGCTTTGCCCTTTTGATAGTTTTTCAAAATATTGGCTGTCTAGCTCTAACTTCGTCTTTATCCAGTCCTGGTTATTTTCAAATACTTTATCTAAATTCATATTTTTTCGTTGCCGCTAATATACAAAAAAGACCTACCCCAATAAATTGAAGTAGCTACTTTAAGCTGTTTTTTTTCTATTCCTCTATTTTCTTAATCTGTTCTAATGCTATACTAGAACTATGGTACACCAAAACACTTAAAATAAAAAGCCCATAATGCAATGCATTATGGGCTTTTTGAAAGAGAGAATTGTTCTCTTATTCTTTTATTAGTTTAGTAGAAATTGTGCCTGAATTGGTTTGTACATTTACTATGTAGTAACCTGCTTGTATAGTTTCTAGGTTTAGAGAAACAGTGTTCTTAGCATTAGCTACCAGTACTTCTCTTCCTGTAATATCAGTAATGCTTATGCTAGTAACGGTGTACTTAGCATCTACTCGTATAGTCACCTCGCTAGTAGCTGGATTAGGATAAACCGCAGCAGCTGAAGTAGGAAGTGTTTGGTTTACAGATAGAGACTCCATAGTAATGTCACCATTGATAAGTGCTACTCTAGGACACATATAACCCAATATAGTATCTAAGTATGTTCTGCCTTTAGTAGGCGACATATCAGTATTAGACTGAAGACTATTCATGTGAGCAGTGAAACCTGCACCTCCAGAAACGTCAGTAGTGGCAAGCGGAGACATTGGGTCCCACCATTGCCAAGGGCTAGATTGATTGTCAAGAACTTTATCAGCGATAGGAAGAAGTACAGGGAACAAACCTTTTACTTCAGTGTTGATCGTTATTTCGTCAGCTGGAGAATCATAGATATAAGCTACAGTAGCACCATAATTAGCTTCTGCTGCCATAGTATATGGATCATTTGCTTTGATGCCTTTAATTGCATCATTGTTGCCAAGAGCATTTGCTTTTTGTATATATAAGTTAGCACCTTGCACATCTACAACTGGTTGATTAGTAGTAGGCACGATTACAGTTCCTTCGGTAAAAGGAGCAAAAGCGTCTCTTACACAATGGAAAGCAATCATAGGAGCATCCCCAGCTTCTAACCAAGAAGTATCCGCTAAAGCACCGCCTGCAGTTACTATAGAAGCAACTTCTGTAGAAGTAGTAGATGAAGCATATAGATTTAATGCACCTCCGCTACCGTCTATTTCTCCCACTACAGCTCTGTTGATGTAAGAATCTCCTGCACCACCTATTCTAAACTTAGCAAGTTCCATTTCTTCATTTTTATCTAGTGTCTCATAGGCTAATGCCACGTATGCACCTGTGCCTTCACCGTATAGAGTAATCTTAGCTGGGTCTATACCGTAAGTACTAGCGTCGTCTTTTAGAGTTCTTACAGCTACTTTTACATCGTGTATTGCTCTGTATACTGCATTAAGTAGTTGTCCTTTTCTTGTTTCCACATTTGTAGCGAGGGGATTCCATCCTAGTCTATAGTTTACGGCTACTGCTACGTAACCTCTCTTAGCCCATTCAGTACAAAGTACAATAGCAGAACTGTCTCCTTTGTATCCATTAGGGGATCCGTTTACCGGAGGAGGTAGGAAGTTTCCTGTATGAATGAAGATAATTACAGGTCTATCTGTGGTTGCATCTACAGAAGTCTTTGGCTTGTAAACATCCATTTTTACTATAGTCACCTTTAGATCCGAAGTGGTATCCGCAGGATTATAGTATTTAGCAGGAATAGGTTGACTCGTTGCCATAGCCGTTTTGATTTCAGTGATGTCTCTACCTACGTTCATTTGGTTACTTGTTTTTGAAGTAAGAAAATCAATGTTAGTTCCATACTCCACATCAGCTACCATCTCTATGTCTGCATCTGTATAAATAGCGTCTACATAACGGGTTTGTGCTGTCGCACCAATGACACCTATGGTCATTAAGATGCTAAAAATTAAGTACTTTTTTTTCATTTTTTTTATTCTATTTTGTTAATGTGTGCAATATAGTGAAATACAATTTGTGTTAATATTATTTTTTAAAAACTAGGTTGTGCTGTGCAGAGAAGTAGACCATACGCCCCACAAATGGTCCTCCATAGACTTGGTAGTTTAAATTTTCGAATACACTTCTTTGGATGTTTTCGCCAGCGGCATCAAATAGGGGTAGTATACCTATTATATTACTGCCTCCAAGTTTGAAAGTCATATTCCATTTAGGTATTTCATAGTTTATCTGTGCATCTAGCATATCATAGGTAGGTACATTTCCTGTAAACTGAGGAGAACCTTCAAAGACAAAACCTTGTATCCATTTGTAGTTTATCCCAAAGCCAAAATGCTCTCCTACTAGTTTGGGTAGTTTTATTTTGGTGCCAGAGAAACTGATATTAAACTTGTGCTCTGGAGTATTGAAAGCTGGGATAATAGGGTCATCTGTCCCTTGTTTATTTAGTACATTCCAAGAGTAGTTGCCTCCAAGATTGTACTTTTTAAAGAAGTAGTTTACTCCAATGGCTACTCCTTGGGTAGTTACAGTCTCCTGGGCATTAGCGGCTACTCTAAATACCTCAATGTCTTGAGGGAAACTAGTTGCTAGCCGGTCAGGGAAAGTCGCATTGATGCCAATATTATACCCTATGAAATCTTTGTAAGTGGTGTAGTAGTATCCCGCATCTATAAAGATGGACTGGTTTGCTATATTTCCTTTGTATCCGACTTCAAAGGTTCGGGCTTGCTCAGGGCGAATGGGGTCTACATTATAGTATTCTAATTTGGTCCTATCTGGATTTACTTCATAGGCATCTCTAAAGGACTGGATGTCTATCAATGAATCAAATCCATTTAGATTACCGATAAGAGTAGCTCGCCCTACATCATAAAGTAGGTATTGGTCTGCAAGAGTGGGATTTCTTATGGCCGAAGAAAACGAGGTGCGGAATACGTGATTTGGTCTATGCTTGTAAATAAAGGATACTGCTGGAGATGCTAAGAAATCAAAGTTTTGATTCTTGTCTAATCGAGAAGTAACATTTAGTATTACCCTGTCTGCCATCCATCGTTTGTCTATACCTGCATATATCCCTGCTTCTAGGTTACGTATCACTACATCACCCGTATCATTCAGAATGGTCCCCTTAGATTCCGGAGCGTATAGTCGGCTACTAGTACCTACTGTGATAGTGCCAAATGTGGGTCTAAATTTGTACTCTCCTTGTAAGTGGTACAAGGCCGACTGGTCATAGAATCGTGTTCCATTCTCTGTAAAAAGTCGAGAGGTTATATCATTAAAAGTGCTATCAAACTCTGCAGTTCCTGGTTTTAGTCTGTTTCTATCTGTCACTGCTCTGGCCTTGTCATGTATGGCAGCTACAGCATCCGCGTTATTTTTTATAAATGGCGTATAAAAACTGTTGTACCAGTTATCTCTAGTGCCATGTAAGCTTTCATCGTATTTGGGATAGCCAGGAAGAGCTTCTACATCTCTATAAAACCCGCCGAAATTATTCACTCTCCAGTTACGGGTATATGCATTGTACCATTGTCCTTCTTCTGAATGGGCCTCATTTAGTCTAAAGGCAGTGGTCACTATGTCATACGTCGATCCTGCATCTTCATTGGTGCTATAGAATCGTACGAAAAATTTATCTTTCTTTTTGAGCTCTACATGATTTTGCCAAAAGCGAATGCCTTGTAGTCTATATCTGTTATCGCCTTGGTACACCGTATTACCCGTACTAAAGTTGAACGAGTAGTCCAGTTGCACGCTATCGGTAAACCTATAGCTGAGTGTAGCGTTTAGTTTTAGATTGTTCGTATTATAATCTACCAAGTCTTTTTCTTGATATCCCGCTCTGTAAAAAGTGCCTAAACCTACAGCATTTCCTACAGGATTTACAACTGAAGATTGATTGTCATATTCATCATTGCCATTGGCTAGTACCTCGTCGCCATATACATTTACCTTATCGTATCCCCCGGGGTTGCTCCGGTCATGTTCGCTATCTAAAGTGGGATCGTAGTTTTCTGCTTCCCAGTCATAGGCTTGCATATAAAATGCATTCACCTTATACCCGAAGGTTTTTTGTCCCTTATCGTTAGTAAAGTAATCTGCATATCGCACAGCGAGTTGGTTAAGGTTTCTTTCTCCCACTTTTATTTCACTAAGTAATCCAGGAAAGTCATAGGATTCTTTTGTTTCCATAGAG
>Ga0209119_1000727_pt1 | contig 33534 bp, 36 predicted proteins | sample COG_03_FD_184747 | JGI IMG/M metagenome (GOLD analysis project Ga0209119, IMG submission 184747) | Pelagic Microbial community sample from North Sea - COGITO 998_met_03 (SPAdes) (version 2) | ecosystem: Environmental > Aquatic > Marine > Neritic zone/Coastal water | place: Helgoland, sampling...
GCGGCAGGTGGGTTTGATCTGTTTATCGTTGACGAGGCTACACACTACAAGAACGCACAGACAAAACGGTGGAAGACACTAAACAAACTAATCAAAGAAGACGATTGGTTGTGGATGATGACAGGTACACCCGCCGCACAAAGTCCAGTTGATGCTTACGGCCTAGCTAAACTTGTGAACCCATTGGCAGTGCCAAGGTTCTTTGGTGCATGGAGAGATATGGTCATGTGGAAGGTCACACAGTTCTCTTACAAACCTAAAGAGACCGCCAAGGATACAGTGTTTCGCGCACTACAACCTGCAATCAGGTTTACCAAAGACGAGTGCCTTGACCTTCCAGATATGGTCTACACCAAACGCTTCGTCGAAATGACACCACAACAGAAGAAGTACTACGAAACACTGCGCAAACAAATGCTGATGCAGGTAGCAGGAGAGTCCGTGACTTCGGCTAACGCCGCGATCAACATGAACAAGCTACTGCAGATTAGCGCAGGGGCAGTATATACTGACGATGGAGATTCGATAGAGTTCGACATCAGGAGCCGATATCAAGCGTTAAGGGAAACCATTGACGAGAGTAGTAAGAAAGTAATTGTGTTCGTGCCGTTCCGACACACTATAGATATGTTGGTAGAGAAGCTCCGAGATGATGGTGTTACGTCTGATGTCATACGAGGAGATGTATCTGCGGCTAACCGCACACAGATATTTGACAGGTTCCAATCAACGCCTGATCCGAAAGTCCTAGTTATTCAACCTCAGTCTGCCGCGCATGGTGTGACCTTGACTGCGGCGAATACAATAGTATGGTGGGGGCCTACTTCTTCTTTGGAGACTTACCTACAAGCTAACGCCCGTATTCATCGTGCGGGACAAGACCAAAAGTGTACTGTAATTCAATTAGCGGGGTCAGCCGCGGAAAAACGTATTTACCGCATGCTAGACGAACGTATAAACATACACACTGCGATGATAGATTTATATAAAGAAATACTTGACTAACTACCATACAATCGTATATGACAGTAAAACAAGTATAAAACGGAGAACAACATGGCTGTGTCAGTAGACAAGTTAGTTAATGCGTACACTAAGATACGCGACAAACGCTCGGAGTTAACTTCCAAATATAAAGAGGAAGAGGGCAAGCTCCGAGAACAGCAGGACAGGGTAAAACTTGCCCTGCTGGAATATTGCAAGGAACACGAGGTCGATAGTGTGCGCACTGCTTCGGGTTTGTTCTATCGCACTGTGAAGCAACGCTATTGGACAAGCGACTGGGAATCCATGCACAAGTTTATTATGGATAACGAAGTCCCTGAGTTTTTTGAAAAGCGTTTAAATCAAACCCATGTACGTCAGTTCATTGAGGAAAACCCTGACCTAGTACCGGCAGGTCTCAATGTGGATTCTGAGTACGCAATATCTGTGAGGAAAAAATGAGTGATATTGAATCGCCATATGTGAATATAAATACTGTAGTGGATTACTTCCAAGTATCCCTATCTACAATTCGCAAGTGGGTATATACAGGTGAAATCCCTGCGAGTAGCTACATAAAGGTGGGTGATATCTACCGGTTTCGGCTCGATGAAGTGGAAGCGGCATTAGCTTCTAAAACCAACAAGGCTCAAAAAGAAGCCTCAAAAACAAATTCAGAAGGAGAATAGTACATGTCAGAAGTATCATTGTTTGGAGAAGGCAACTCCCTAGTAAGTAGTGACCTGTTTAAACAACTGCAGGAAGCCGACGATAATCTAGCCGGTGGCGGTGGTGGCGGCGGATCAAACCGTATCAGCCTACGTGGTGGTCGTTTCCGTCAAATGGTTAGCGGTGAGCAAGTCAATGTTAAGAGCGATGGTCTCTTAAACGTAGTCGTTATTAACGCGGCAAAGCTATCACGTACATACTATGCAGGGGCATACGATCCTGAGAACCCAACTCCACCTGCTTGTTGGTCTCCCGATACACAAACCCCGTCTAAAGATGTACCGGCGGATACCCGCCAAGCGTCTCGTTGTATGGATTGCCCGCAGAACATTAAGGGTTCTGGGCAAGGCGAGAGCCGTGCATGTCGTTACAATCAGCGCGTCGCTGTAATGCTCGAAGGCGAGTACGATACTGTGTATCAACTACAACTACCTGCTACGTCTATATTTGGCGAAGCTAAAGATGGTAAGATGGGTATGCAAGCATATGCTAAATACCTTAAAGCCCACAAGACACCGTCAATCGCTGTGCTTACGCAGATGTATTTTGACGAAAACAGTGACACACCTAAACTGTTCTTCAAGCCAGTCCGTCCATTGACTGAGGAAGAGCTAAATCAAGCTGTGTCCATGAAAGATAGCGATGACGCTATCAAAGCAATTACGTTGACTGTTTCTCAAACCGATAAGGTAGAGACGAAACGTAATGGATCAGTGGCAAAGCAAGAGCCTGTACTCGACGATGCACCTGAACCTAAGAAGGTCGCCAAGAAGAAAGAGGTTACTGCTCCCTCTCCTGACGAGGCCGATCTTGCTTCTATCGTAGACAACTGGGACGACTGAGGGGTCAGTCACCTAGTTTAACGATAGGCAGTCGTGGCGGGTTTACTACCCTTTCGAGAGCCCGCCACGACATATTTTTGGAGCAGTAACAATGAACAACTTAGACTTTTTAAAAGGATTACTCAGCGACTCAGGACACTATTGCGTATTTGCCGCTAAAGGTGACGTACGTATACAGAAGTTTTACGATACTATTGAAGACGCAGAGAGAGCTACACGTAAGTTTATAGCAGACGGGCTAAACACGTACTTTGCTTTAAGCACATTTAAAGAACCAACCAAGGATGCAGGTCGTAAAGGTGCAAACGCACACCAGTTGAAGTCTTTCTTCCTCGACTTGGATTGTGGACCAACATACGAATACCCTACTAAAGAAGCCGCAGTAGCCGCAGTGCGCGATTTCTGCAAGAAACTAGCACTCCCTAAACCCTTGATGGTTAACAGTGGGCGGGGGGTGCATGTGTATTGGCCTCTTACCGAAGCACTTTCGGCGGAGCAATGGGCTGTGGAAGCTGACAGATTAAAGCGGTGCTGTTCCGAGAACGGATTACTCGCTGACCCTGCTGTTACTGCTGACGTGGTACGTATCTTACGTATGCCCAACTCAAAGAACTATAAGGAAGACCCGCCTTTACCAGTAGACTTTCTTGGTGTGTCCATGCCAGAACCTATTACGCTTGAAGATTTTACATCCAAGCTAGGTGTATTAGCGAAGCCAGTTATCAAGATCGACTTAGGTACTGACGCTCTTTACGAAGCCTACGCCGAGAACAGTGAGAATGTTTTTAAGACAATCATAAAGAAAACTGTGCAAGGTCGAGGGTGTGAACAGTTAAAGTATATTGCCATGAACCAAGCAGAAGTGAGCGAACCTCTGTGGAGAGCAGGGCTATCTATTGCGAAGTTCTGTAGTGATGGAGCTACAGCCGCAGTAAAAATATCAGAGAAACACCCCGGATACAACGAAGCAGATATGCGCAAGAAGATGGACGAGATAAAAGGCCCATACACCTGTGCACGTTTCAACGACCTTAACGAAGGTACATGCGAGAACTGTCCTTTATGGAACGAGATTAAATCACCGATTGTACTGGGTAAGCGTATTCGGGAATCCGAAGGTGAAGTGGTGGTGTCTGCACCGATAGTAAAGGCAGGGGTAAAGAAGTCCGAAGATTTTGAGATACCAGAATATCCTAAGCCTTACTTTCGTGGAGCGGCGGGTGGCGTATTCTTACGCAGTAGTAACTCTGACGGGGATATCGAAGAAGAGGTTATATACCATCACGACATTTATATTACTCGGCGTCTACATGACATCGAGCTAGGTGAGACGTTAGTGTTTCGCTTACATCTACCGCGAGACGGTGTGCGCCAGTTTAACGTGCCTCTTACGAGTATAACTTCCCGTGAGGAGTTCCGTAAGTGCATGGCAAAAGAAGGCGTAACTGCATTTGGAAAGGGTACAGACAAACTTATGGCATACACAACAAAATGGGTTGACGAGTTACAGCGTACAACTGTAGCCGACGAGGCGCACCGACAATTTGGTTGGGCAGACGACAACATGGAAGCGTTCGTATTAGGTGACAAGCTAGTTACTGCGACAAGTACTGACTTTAATCCATCTTCTTCTAGTACAGCAGGGTTAATGGATTCGTTTGAGGCTAAAGGTACTCGAGAAAAGAACCTTGAACTGTTAGAGTTCTACAACAAACCAAGCTACGAACTGCATCAATACGTGGTTGGCGTTGGTTTCGGCTCACCTCTCATGGCCTTGACGGGTTTAAACAGTATGTCTATCCACCTGTACGGCGGTTCGGGTGTAGGTAAAACTACTGCACAGATGGCGGCAATCGGTATATGGGGAAGCCCTGACGATCTGATGAACAAGCCGGAAGATACACATAACTCTCGTATGCTACGTGGCGAGGTGATGCACAACATACCCTTAGTGTCGGATGAGATGACTAACGTAACAGGTGAGCAGATGTCTGACTACGTTTATCAGGTGTCTGGTGGTCGGCAGAAAAACCGTATGTCTATGAACGGCAACACGGAACGGGCGCGGGGTAAACCTTGGCAACTGCTCGCGTTAAGCTCAGGCAACACGAGTGCATGGGAAGTACTGGGTCGTCACAAAGCGTCGCCGAAAGCAGAGATGTATCGGATGTTTGAGATACGTGTTAAAAAGATGGACTTCGTTAAGGGGGACAACACTGCTACAGCCTCTCTCATAAACGACTTCAAGAACAATTACGGGCATATAGGCATAGAGTATATCCAATGGGTTATAAACAACAAAGAAGAAGTACGCCGTATTGTTGAGTCTGTGCGTACACGTCTGGACAAAGCGGCGGGACTTAGCACGGAGCATCGGTTCTGGTCTAACGGTAACGCGGTTATTATCGCAGGGCTTATAATCGCTAACAAGTTGGGTCTTGTTAATTATGATGTCGGTGCTGTGTATAAGTGGGTTGTAGGCGAATTGCTTTCTCGTAACAGCTACGTTAGCGATACAGGTTCATCTGTTACTCAAACACTTAACAACTACTTGTCAGAAAACTTTAACAACTTGCTCAAGATCGAAAGCACTGAAGACCTTCGTGGTAGAAACGAGAATGGTCTAGATCAACTTGTACCTGTCGGGGCATCGCCTAAAGGCCATTTGGTTGCACGTTACGAGCCTGATACGAAGCTATTGTTCCTACGGTTGAAGCCATTCCGAGAGTGGTGCATCGACCAACAGATAAACTACCAAGGTATTGTAGACGACTTAAAGAAAAAGTTAGGCGCAAAACGAACAAAGAAACGACTTACTAAAGGCACTGACTTTAACCTACCGCCGGATTGGGTGTTAGAGATGGAGTTTGCAGAGATGGAGCAGGATAGTGATGGATCAGAAGGTATTGAAGGTTGACGATCTAAACCCAGATGGGTTACGGATCACTGTTGACTGGGAGGACATGAGTGTGGGGGCATCCATATTCGTGCCTTGTGTCAACACTGAGAAGGGCAAAGAACAACTAAATAAACTCGCAAAACGTAAAGAATGGGAGTTTGATACGCAAACCTGTATAGAAAACGGTAAATTAGGTTTACGTACGTGGCGTACTGTGTAACAATACTGGTACGACGTTCGCCTGTGAATGTTGTTCTCAACCTGAATACTTGCCCCTGCTTCGGCGGGGGCTTTTTTATTCGTATTCTTCGAAGCTCTTACGCATGGCGTCTGTGTACACGATACCGTTGACCATCTTACCGGTTGTTGTGAGGAACCCACTGAGAGACTTCTTCAACGCTTTGCCATCAATCGCATCTTCCTTATACTCTGCGGGTAAGGATTGGTTGAACTCTCGTATATCTTCTCGTATCTTACGAACCGCTTCTCTATCGCCTTGAGTTTTAGCCATGTTGTGCCGACGTAATAGCTTACGGCGTCTTTCATCTACAGCGTTTTGTCTACGTCGCTCACTGCTGTTGATCTTTAAATTTTCTACATAGTCTGCAGGTGCGAAGCCTAACAACTGCATAAACGAGTTGTATGGGTTTATATCATCTACGATTGGGTTGCCCCGCATCGTGTTCGCTCCCTCAGTAGAAAATCTTTGGAACTTACTCAAGTTACGCATAGCGGCAGGTGCCATAGCCTCAAGCCCACGTTGAACCTCGCCTTCTTGTAGAAGATCATACCCTCGCTCAACACTCAAACCTACACCAACAACAGGGCCGCCTAGCTGTTCTATAAGTGTGTAGAACCTGCTCTGGTCTTTGTCGATAAACGGCTGGCGATACAATAGGCTGTTCATAGACACACGACTAGCAATATCCACGCCTAGTAGTTCGTTGGCTAACCCATCATATAACGTGCCGGGCACCATCTTACGCATCATAGCTTCGAAGTCATCTTCGTCATCATCAGCAAACATATCGTAGATTGCGCCCACTGCGCCCATCAAAGGTAGCCCAGCAACACCGGCCAATGATCCAGTAGTGACCATAAAGTAAGCAAGTTGACTCCGTGCAATCTTACGGGTTTCTGGGTCTGCTCCGGCTAGTGCTTGGTCTACTAAGTGCGCCATAAAGTAATATCGAGATACCGCAAACCGTTTAAACAAGAAGGCTACGTTACCCACGGGCGTCTGCGCCCACACCGGACGACCTGCGGAAGCCGTAGAACCTAGTGTTAACTCGGTAGCTTCCATAGCTTTCTGCGCCGCCGCGTCGTAATCGGCTTGGGTCGCTGGCTTTTTACCATTATCAGTACGCCTGTTTAACTCTAAGTCATATGTAGCCATTAACGATATTTGGCGTCCAAAGCGTTCACCGTGATGTACAAGGAACCCACTTACTTGATTCATCTTAGCTAAAACATCTTTACGGTTAGTTAAGTCCACATGCTCTTGATCTATACTTTGGTTAAACATACCTCTAGCACCGGCTTTCTCAACCAATGTTTTATACCTTAGAATATCTTCAGGTGTGTTCGGATCGTCGAAGTTGTAGTTATCAAACCCTTTGTTATGCTTACCAAGCTGTACTTCTCGTACCTCTGGTTTGCCATCTGCACCCATAACAGTAATCATCTTTGTAGATGGAGACCCCATGAACAACTTTGTTGCTCGAGATATAGCTGATGTAGCTTTCCCCCCACCATACTGTCCAGATAGATAAGGATGTACCGCCATAGGAATATCAAACATTATGTTAAAGGCAGATGATATGTTAGCCCCCATCGTCCAGCCGAAACCCATAGAAGTAGCGATTTGTGACCACCGTGCCATTGACGGAGATTGAGCAAACTTTGCAACATCATCTAACTTCTTCGCTATATCCATAGTGTCGAGCCGTTTTAGGTAGTCGCCATCTTGGAGTTTGTTTCGGAAAACCTGTATTTTTGCGCCGTATTCTAACTGCACAAGCTGTTTTTCAATGCTTCGAAAGTTGTCACGGAATCTTTCTGCAGGGTCAACTTCCATTCCCGGCATACCAGACGGAGTAACATCACCCAATGCACCTAGAATACCACGTTTACCTTCACTACGCTCTTTACGACTACGGAACGATTGCATAAATGATCGTTCTGGTATTGCATCTAAGGACAGGTCAATAATTCTATCTATAGCTTGTGGGTCTACTCCCGCCCCCTGTAAAGTTTGCAACACTTCAAACACAAATGAGGAGCTTGGAGCTTTACTGTAGTCCCTCTGTGCGTCACGTTTACCAACTTCAATATTGCTGACCTCATCGCCACGTCCAATACTTCGTAAGTATTTAACGACGTTTTCCTGCGCCTGCAGCATATCTTTTTCAGATGTGTAGTACTCAGTAAACACTTCTAGACCACCATTCCTAAGAGGGTCAGGGGCATTGTATGATAACCTGAAATCCCCATCGCGGCCTAGTTTAAAGTAAGGGCGGATGACACCACCTTGAGCATGCAGTAGGTCAGATAGTTTTTCAAACGCAGTTTTCTGGGCTTCTGCATCTATACCTAAAGAAGATATACGTGCTTTAATGGCAGGCATAATACGGTCCTGCGCGGCTTCGCCCATGTCACGAGTAATTTTATACAGGTCTTGCCCTTGTTTACCGAGTAGTTTGTACTCTTTATTTAAAGTATCCCATATTTCGCCTTTTTCGTCAGATGGTTCCCCTGCTTTCTTAGCTTTTGACCTCGGCATGTCTTGACCACCGAACTTTTGTTCTAAATCGTCATTTAATTTTTTAATCTCTGCGTTTCGATCTTTGACATTGCTGAAGTCCTGCATAACCGTTCTTTCGGTTTTCATGTCGTAGTACGATAACCAATACTTATCATAGGTGCTTCGCGGGCGGGCAGGATCGACTTCGTCTTGCGTAGCACGGTTCATCAGTGCCTGCATCCTGTTGTACCCTTCAGGGTTTGCTTTGCGGTAGGCTCTGTAATCGTTATATAGCACATCCACAGGCTCGAAGGATTTACGCAGTGCGCCTGATGTTTGGTCGATTAAGACGTTTAACTCATCAGCGAAAGGTATTCTATCTTTAGCTAGCCGTGCCAAGTTGTTTACAGGCTGTACTGCGAGAACCCACTGTTTTAATTTACGAGGAGTGTTTTCGCTAACAAAGTCTCTTGCCTGTTCGTAACGACTTTTATCCTCCAACGGTACTGCTGTAACGTGTTTACGTAACAACTCGGTTGCACCTTTTGCGGTACGTCCCAGCAACAACATGTCAGGTACTGCTCGTGTATCTGGTGCTGGAGTAAGTAGCCCCATAACTAAACGGTCTATATCGTCGAGCGGTGATTCTGGAGGTTTCGGTTTAAACCCTAGCGCCTTGCGGAAAGCGCGCATGACTGCACTTGCAAACTTCTTCCACCCTGCCATTTTGCCGCCGTCTACACTCATAAGAGCTAGCGCTCTTTGGAACTCAGGATTACCGAACGCCTCTGCAACAAACTCGTCTAAGTTTTTCGTACCGTACACGTCGCCAAGTTGCGCTCTCGCCGCTTCAAGAAGTGCTTGCAACTGCTTAACTTCTGGTAAATTAGGGTTAGCTAAAGATGCTGAAGTAACCGCGTGAGCCATCTCGTGTAGAACAGTATGCACGTTCATACCATTGTTAGCGTCTATAAATATTGTGTTCGTTGCGGGACGGAACATACCAGCCGCTTTGCGCCCTACCATTGTAGATAGATCGCCAACTACTTGAACTTGTGTAGTACCAACAGTTTCGGCCAACTTACCTGCAATCTGACGGACACGCTTTACTGGGTTTGTAGCGGATATTGCATTGAGCGCGAACTGTAAGTCACCTCTTTGCAGTGCGTTCTGTATACTAGGTAGCAATGCTTGATCTAAACCATGCACCGGATCAGCAAGCAAGAAGCCCAAATCTCGTGAGTGTACATAGCCGTCATACAGACCCATAATTTCCTCGCCTGATATAACTGATTTAGCTTCAGGGTCGTACACTATTCTTGTAGTTTGCGGTAAGACGGTAGATACTTTATTATTTTCTCTAAGCTGAAGACCCGTGCCGATAAGATACGATTCAAACGCAGTGCGGCCTCTAACCGGTGTAGTTACGCGGAATAATTCCTCGCCTGACTTCAATGTAGTTGTTTTAACATCGCTAGCCATAGAACTGTCTAATGCAAGAGTTTTGTTTATCCGTTCGTTTGCAACTTTCAAACGTTCTGCAGCTGCGATTTCTTTTGCATCTTTGTTTTGCTGCTTTTTAAACGTCCTATCTATACTTTTCTGTATTGATTTAGCGGCATTGACCACGCCTATGTAGGCATCAGATGGATTAAACTTAGAAGTATCACGGTTAGCCATACGGCGGGCACGTATCATCTCTTGGATAGCACTGTCAGACATGTTTTCGTGAACCCAACGACGTGCGTTCATAGCCGCAGGCTGTGTAATACCACTATAGAAAGCGAAGTCCGCGGTCATGTCTTCGTCTTTTAATTCTTTAGCAGTTTTAATAACGTCACTTTCAGAGTCCGCGCCTTTTTTAAGGTTGTAGGCTTTAACGTAATCAAGTTTTTGAGTGTTTCTAGGGCCGATTGCAGCTACAGCACCAATTTCGGCGAGGGCATCAACGGGTCTACGGAAACGTTTAAAGAAACTTTTTGCTGCTTCGGCTTGTTTATCACCTTTAATAGCAGCGTCCGCTTTAGTTAGAAGTTCAATAATACCTTGTTTATCTACTGCAGTAGTAACTTCAGGCGCGGATAGCGCATTTATTTCTGTGTCGTGATACTCTCGAGCTTTATCTGAACGACGCCCATCTTCGAATAAAGCGTCGAGTTTTGCCTGAGCTTCTTGATTGCTCAAGTCTTCCATAGCTTGTAGCTCTTCTTGTGGTACTGCTTCCCCTTGAATTTCATTGGGGGGTATAGGAGCATATAGCTCTTCGTCTTGAAGGATTGGTCCACTTTTCTGGTTAAGGTCTTTATCATACTGATATTTAGCACCCGGTATAAGTTGTCCCGTAAGGGCTTCAACAGCTTCTGGGTCAACATCTTCGGCTTTATCTTGAATATCTACTTCAACGATCTCGTTGCCGAAATGTATGTTTCTGCCTCCTCCCGGAGCATTATTCTTATCGTTTAAAATCTCTACGGGGATAAGACCTACTCTGGGCTGAACCTCAAAAGTAACAGTTTCACTAGCATCGTCGCCAGCTTTCTTCTGATTCTTCCCTGTACCATAAGGTTCTAGGTGCACAAGTTTAGCTTTGTTGTCATCCGTAGCGGTAAACTGTACAGGAATTTCCTCGGTTTGAAATAAGCCGCCTATTTTACCAGCTTCCTCGACAGGCATGTATATAGTCCTGCTTACACGAGGCTGTATTCCTGCACCCTTACCATATTTTTTATCTCGTATTGTAGTCGCGTCGGGGTACAGATCGTAGATAGAACCTTTCTCTATACTACGCCCCTTTTTCAAAGTCCTAAATCTGCTTACAGGATCGTCTTCTTGTTGAGCTGCGGCTTCTTCTAGTGTATTGAACTTTGGTCCCGCTGGTCCTCTAAACTCAGGAGCATCTGCACTATTTGCTCCCAGTGCATCGGTGTAAGATGTTGGAGGTTTTTTGGAATTTCCACGTTTACCTGATCTATCTCCGCCCTCTCCCACGCGGACTCCACTACCCGAAATGCTTGCTCCAGCTCCTCCGTCTTTAAGTTCAGGTTGTCCATTAATCAAAGCCTCTATTTTAGCTGCTAAGTCAGGTTGTTGATTACGGATTATTGTATTTTTTGCGTAATTCTGCAAGAGTTCTTGTGTGTCTTTGTCGGCAATAGGCTTACCAAGTACTTTTTGACGGAATGGTGAGTTTTTAAGAACGCCTAAATTATTAAGTACTTCGTCGTCTATAACAGTAGGTGTAGGGGCAGATACCTCTTTAGGAGCATCGGATGCCACTGTAGGGACTGTGCTTCTACCTTCGCCAAACGCACCAAGTGTAGCTCGTGTACCACCACCGATTAGACCACCTGCAATAGCGGCTTCACGATACTCTGTAATGGCATCGTCACTATCAATAGGTAGCCCAGCTTGAGCGCGTTCTAGCATTTGCTGCCCGACTTCGGTCAAACTTTCAGTACCAGCGCCGCCTGTAGCACGAGAACCTGTACGGGTGAGTACGCCTTTCCAGCCTTCTTTAGTAGAACCAACCGGTTTTAGTAGTTTAAACCCACCTAGTAATAACTTGTCTGCAACACCTTCAAGTGCCGCTTGGCCGAAAGTAGCGGTCAGCGCATCGCCTACATCGACTCTATCTTTTTTACCCGCGGCTACTTCGTCTTCTTGACGTTGAATATTGTTACCAAACAGAATCGGCGCGGTTACAAGACCAGCAGCTGTAGCACCAACAACAAACGGTGCAGCTGCACCCAAAACAGGAGCCGCTACAGGAGCCGCTAGAGTACCTAACGCCGCCGCGCCAAGACCTAGACCTAGTTGTGTACCTTGCTCACCTACAACTTCACCTGCGTATGTCAACGCTGATCCAATACTATCAACATCGCTAGACTGCAATCGTTTAGGCTGTTCAAGAGATAAGCGTCCAAGTTGTTGACCAGCACGTTCTTCTACACCAGTGCCATACTTCTCAAGAAACCCAAGCCCAGTCTGCTCTCCGATAGTGCCGATAGTCTCACCAACAGCTTGCTTAACTTGTTGGAAACCGCGAGCACCACCACGACCTAACGCAGTGCCGTCATCCACGTATAACTCTTCACCGTACCTATCTTCGTATGCTTTAAGGTCTTCTTCCCTATCGCGCTGAAGAATCTGCGCTATTTTAGCAAACTCTGCGTCTGAAGGATTTTCTCCGGATATAGTAAAGTCGTAACCTTTACCCGTTTGGGAGTCTACGTATTGGAAAATACCCATTTATTTAGCCTATTTAGTTAAATCGTATGCAGTGTTTTTACTACCTGTAGTGTTAATGTTAATTCCAGCACTGCGGTACGCCTGATTTATAGCTCGTTCTAACTCAGCTATTTGGTCGTTTATTCTTTCACGAGCTACTTTGTCAGGGTCGTCTATTGCCCCACCTCGTAGAAATGGCATCTTTTTAGGTTCTTTAAGCATGCTACGTTCTTCCAGTAGGTTATCTACTCGTTTTTGTAGGTTTGTAACGTATGCTCCAGCGATAGGTTTGCGTGTGTTAGCCTTTGCTTTGGCTAAATCAATCGACGTTAAATCTTTATATGCAGATAGACCAGCTTGCCCTGCTTTGCCGAAATCACCTGTACTCATTAACGTAAGACCAGCTTGGGCTAGGGATAACCATTGGTTTTGATTTAACTTGCTAGCAGTAGACTTAAATGATTCGCCCTCTTTATCTAAGGCTTTAATCCCCGAAAGCTGATTCTTCTGCATCCTAGCTTCTTCTTTAGCACGTTTCTCTCTTTCTAGTTTAAGTTCAGCTGCTTCAGCATCGTCTTTCTTCTTCTGCATCTTAACTTCATAAGGGTTTGGCTGAGTGAACACCTCCGCTGCGGCACCCATAGCGTTACCTTGGCTCTCAGCTGCGTTGAATCTACCGATGTTATCTATGTTTTGATCGCGCTTCTTTTGCGCTCTTTCTTCCACGTCTATAAAATACTGGTCAAGTCCGCTGGGGTTATTCGGATCACGCATGAACCCACTAAAAGCAGATTGCCCTTCATATCTAGGGAATCCCTTAGAAGCACGGTCAAGAAAAGGGCCGACCCCTTCTGCTATTCTTTCTACAAAACCGGGATTTTCTGGGTCGCGTCCGTACCCACCATAGATAGAAGTGGCGTTGGGGTCTAAGATTTGACCTAAGCCCATGCCTCCTTGCACCTGCTGTCCGGGGTATGCTTTAGGAACAAAATTTGGAAAAGTAAGCGGCCCAGTCTTAACGGCATCGGGGTTATAGTCTGGTTGTTGAGGTAACAAACCCGGAGGTTGTGCATTTATACCCTGCGGGACTCCGTCTAGCTTAGTAGTTTCAATAACGCCCGGGCTATAGTCTGGTTGTAACTGCCCAGAGAACTTCATACCATAAGCACTTAAAGTCGTACCATTAGAATCTGCTGGGTTATATTCGCCGCCGGACTCTATAAACTGACGCATACCACTTTTACCACCTAAGTGAGCCATAGCCATGATGCTGTCGTCATTAATTAGCACCCCATTAATTGTTTGTCCCTTGTACTCATCCAAGCCCGTGTCATCCGCATAGTCCGAAATATCTTTCTGGTGCCATTGCACAACTTCTTCTTGTAATGCTGGACTATCTTTAAACTGCTCCATAGTAAAATCTTTACCTGTCGCGTCACGAAAGTCTGTAAGCCTAGCATCCCCAAACTGATACTTCCCAACATAACCCTCACTGTTCTGTGCGTTATATCCACCAAGTCCTTGGCTCTCGCTTTCTCCAAGGTTTGTTAACATGCTAGACGATAAAGACGCTGCAATACGAGCAAGTTCTTCTGGGTTGTCTTTGTACTGTTCGTATAGGGCTGGGTTACTTACTTTTAACCTTGCAATAGCATTCATATCGTCACCTGACACAAACCCACCGGGAGCTAGGCGCATAATGCCACCATCAGCCATACGTTGAGGTTGGTTAGGTTGTCCGGGTAGTTTCGATGCTTGTACGCTTGGTACACCTGTATTTTGTGTCATGTCTGTTTTAGGTGCTAGGGACTGTGCGACTTGTGCAATGCCTTGTTGTGGTACGCCCGCCGCAGATACGGCTTCTTGGGCAACAGTAGGTTGCATCAACCCTTCTTGTCGCTGTGCGTCTGACCGCATACGCTTTCGACGCTCAATCTCACTCAACACCATGAACTGAGGCGCAGAACCCGAAGGCATCTGCATTTCTTTTATCAGTTGAGCTTCAGAGAAGTTCTTTAGCTTATCTTGGGTGTCGATCATATTGAGCATTATGCGAAAGCCTTATATAGAGATAGTCCAGTTAAACCTGCACCAACCGCTTGCTGTACCGCACCGGGTTGTTGTCTAGGAGTAGTTGTAGTGCTTGTTCCTGAAGTTGAGCCTGTTGCTGCGATAGGCATACCGGATAGAATACCCGTCATGTTACCAATCTGCTCACGAGTGTAGCCTTGCTGTTCAAGGAAGTTAGCGTAATCCAAATCAAGCTGTGCCTGATCTCCAGCCTGTTCGGCTTGGCCAACACCTTCAAGCAACTGTGTGTCTTGAATAGCTGTCTGACGCTCTAACTCACCTAGACGAGCGAGCTCTGTACCCATACCGGCACCGGCTCTAAGTGCGGCAAGTCCTTGCCCTGCACCGAATTGACTAGCTGCTTCTTGACCTGTTTGTACTCGTCCAAGTTCAGCGGCGCGTCGTTGCTCTGCGGTCATCTGTGCGGCTCTATCGGCACCGAACTGTTTAGCCGCGGCGTCAAACGCACTCTGCGAGCCTTTGGCTTGGATGTTAGCCAACTGGCCTAGTAGCTGTTCTTCTGCTAGACCTTGTTGTACTGCTTGACGTGACCCACCGAAAGCACCAGCTTGAACTGCCTTAGCATCTCGAGCGCCCTGTAAACGATTGAAGTCTGTGATAGCTGCTTCTTTTTGTTGGTCTGTTACTAACTGTTGATACGGAGACATGTACTGAGATACGTTGTCACCAGTAAACATAGCTGGATCAGAGTAGGCAAACTGTGAATAGTCGCCACCACCGTAGTTACCAAGCTCAGTAGCACGATCCATTCCTGCAGTAGCATAATCTTGTGCCGCTCCAAGTCCGGGGATTCCAGAACCCACGAGCCCTTCAACCATCTCCCGAGACCTAGTTACATTCGGATCGGTTGCCGCTAGGCGTTCTCCAGTGTAGGCTTCATAGGGTTTGTTAAACTCTGCCTCTGCTTTAGCTATGTTGCGCTCAAAGTAAGGCTTCGCCCATTCTGGCAAGTCTGACTGAGTAGTTGTCTGCCCAGTAGTTTGATCGTATACAGTTTTACTGCCACCACACATAATTTAGCTCCTTACGCTGTTCTAGCTGCAAGCTCGCGTATAACACGCGGTGCATCGTTTTCGGCTTCGTTTATAGTGTCGAGAAACCCGCCACCGTATTTCTTTTCAAGTGCATCTGCGGTCTTTTTACGAAGCACAAACTCTCCATCTGCAAGCAACACATCCTGCTGACCTTCAAGAGACGCAGGCACTTTATCGTCAACACCAGAACCATCACCCGGCCCGTTGACTTCACCAGCTTCGCCGTTAGCGAAACGCTCTATTGTATCGTCTAGTTCGCCAGACTGTACTGCCTCAACTAAGTTTTTAAGAGCTTCTTCACCGTAAGTAGCTAAGAATTTACCTAACGCAACGGATGCTTCCTCTTTAGACATCTCACCTTTTACAGCCATAACTGCATCGACTATATCAGTCTTCTCATTACCACCCTCTTGCGGAACAGCTGCAATACCTTCTTGTGGGGCTTGCTCAAGCTCACCACCTTCGGCAAAACCTCTCGTAAGGTTTTGTGGGAAAGGGCTTTGAATCTTGTCGTAACCTTCGGGCATCCCTAGTTGGCCGGGCCCTCCTTGGTGTAGACCGGGTCTAGGTTGCGCCATCATCAGATTCCCGAGTCCACCTTGACCAAACGTCTGCCGTTCTTTCATGTTGACTTCTTCTAGGAAATTATCCTTCTTTTGCTCAAAGCCAGAATCGCCGTATTCACCCTCTAGGTAGTTACCGTACTGCTGTAAAGGCTCGCTATACGCAGGTCGTCGCATTTTAAAATCAGCAAACGTATCAATTTTTGGGTATCCACCCATAGCCATACCTGTAACTTGGCTTTGTTGGTACTCAAGCAACTGTTGATAGCTTGGGTTGATTAGGAATCTAGGAGACATCGGATCATCAGGATCGTAATCAGGATTTGGAATCGGCTGAAACGCACCCTCTGCAGCTGCCGTACTCATATCGGACATAGCCGACCCCGCGGGGGCAACCGCTGTAGGTGTAGTTACTGTTTGCCTAACTCTATCGTCGTTATTGTCAGAACCATCTGCCATAGACCGCCCAGCTTCAACAGCTCTATTCTTTTGTTCAAGCATGTACTTTGATCGTTCTTCGGCAGTTTCAAATTGTGGCCCTGCAAAAAAGCCTCCGGGTTGGAACATACCTTTAAAACCACCATCGTTTGTTGTGCCGTACTGTACACCTTTAGTATATGTGCTTGGGTCTGTAAAACCACCCGGGGTTACACCTGCAATACCTGTAGCGCCTTGTATAGCATTGCCGAAGCGATCACTTACTGTGCCACTACCAACGTTTGTATTTACTGCAGAAACGTTTCTTCTGTCCCTGTTACCATCACCACCACCGGAGAATAAAGCGTTTCGCGCCATATTCCCGCCTATACCAGCAGCTATGCCGGGTAGCCCCCCAGTCAGCCCACCAAAAACAGCAGACATAACTAGACCATCGTTGTATTTTTTAGTTTCGCTTTTAGGTACAAAGAACGATCCCGTGTCATCACTATTGCGTACAAGGATATTCCTGTCTCGCTCTTCGTTAGGGTTTGAAGATACAGGCGTATAAGTATTCCTAGCCCTATCGGCAGTTAACACGCCGTCTCGATACGAAAACCCGTCATTCGGGGTGATAGCGTTGGCTAACTTTTCTCCAGCACTGTTGCCAGAACCTTTTTTCTTATCATTATCTTTATTGTTTGATCCGCCTAAGTCACCGCCGCCACACATGTAAAAACCCTTTTTCTTAAACTTGTTGTGTTATTCTACTACACGTTGCTTATAATTTCCACCCACAACATTATATCCTAACTTTTGTAACATTGCACCGGTTTTGCCGGCACTTAAACCACTAGAAACACCCATGTATATCTCAGCAGCTTTACGCTCTTTAGCCCACTTTTCAAAGGCTCGTAGCAACTGCAGTCCAACGCGAGAACCTCTGCTTTGTGTAGACACATACCACACTGTGTCGGATGCTATCAAGTCAGTACCGAAATAATGTTCACCTATAGACCCAAGAAGAATACTATTAGGTACGCCATTAGCAGTGCCAATATACGCAAAGCGCGTATCTGGGTTAGTCATAAAGTCATATATTAATCGGCCACACTTATCTGGGTCGTAGTTAAAATGCCTATAAACACTTTCTTGGTGCATCTGATAGCCAAGATCAATAGCCGCAGGTACATCTTCTGGTTCTATAGGACGTATAGGCATCTAGCTTAACCACCCATATATCTTATTAGTCTGCTCTATACGGTCGTCTAGTCCGTGATACCCACCATTAACACGCTTAGTAATCCGCTTGATTACATCCTCGGTTACACCTTCGTCGGCGATATCAAAGAGTTTGTTCTTTTTAAAGAACCACAACGCTGTCTCGAACGCATAGTCTGTAGCAGCTAGGTCAGGGTCAGTCATTACATCAGGTAAGCCCATATCACTAGAGAAAGAACGGTAATTTGCCTTGCCGGTTAATTGTAAAAATCCTCGACCGATGAAATCTTTAGCATCTTGCTCCGTGAGGTTTCCAAGTGATTCTCGCAAATACACTTTTCCTGCAATCTTACTAGGCTGTCTTTCGTACTCTTTGGCTTCCTCTTCCGTAAATCTACTAGGCCAAGTCCGCATAAGAGCTTCCCAACCGTAGTTTAGGTTTTCTCGGCAAAGTCTAAATCCCCCGCTTTCGTGTGCGGCTTGCCCCAGTAAGTGTGCCCCGTGTTCAGGGGACAACTCGTAGTGAGATACAATAGCACGGGCTGTATTTGGTCCGAAGCCTCCGTCGGGTGTAACCCCGCATCTCTCCTGCAGTAGTTTTAAAGAGTCACTCATTTTGTAATTCCTTGTTTCTTCTCGTAGCTGCGGAGACCGCCCAATCCTAACATTCCCATCATAACAGTCATCAAACTACCCATATCAAACTCTGGTAGCTCGGGAATGTCAACGCCAGCGGCGGTTACGCCAAACACTATAAGCGGCTGTAAAACGAAGTGGTATGCAAACGCTACACCGCATACCCAGCCAATGAAGGGCCTCCAGCCGCCCTTAAATAAAGACCCCGATGCAGCTTCAGCTTTGTTTATTTCTAATTGCCCCATTAAGGCTTGCTGGGCATGATTATCGGACATTGTTGCGATCTCGTGGGCTAACTTAGCCTTTTGATCTTTGTCCTCAATAACTTTGTCTAGTAGCCCAGTAACAGGCCCTACCAAATTACTTACTAAACTCATCATTAGTTATTTTCCTTCCCTTTTGTGTAGGCTTCCTTGCCATAGAAGGCGGCAACAATAGCAGCTACAGAAACAAAATACACACCAGCGATAGAAGCTAGCGACTTCATGGCTTCGTCAAGACTAGCCAAGTTACAGATAATTATTGCGAAAGGGTACAACAACATGCCGAATAATGCAAACCATGCCATCTGTCTTTGGGCATCTCTTTGAGCATCCTCATCAGCCATTTTTAGACGTTTGTCTTCTAATGCTAACTTATCCCATTCGGCTTGGTCTATTGTACCGCTACCATCTAAATCGGCTTTGTCAAATTCTGTCATATTAATCTCCTAATCTGCAAGGGGGTTATCTAATGCCCGCTGTAGTTTACCCATTAATTTATCTTCTAATTCTTTCATATCACCGCTTTGCGATACTCTAACACGTTCTCGTTGATTTTCAAATCGTACTTCTGCATTGTCTATCATCTTGCGAACTTTGTCCTCAGACTCTCGCACCATATCTTCCACACGATCTGTTTGCTTCTCTATACTCAATATATCCGACCGCAACCCGTTCTTAATGTCACGACTGTACTCTACCGATTCTTCAACCTTCTCTGCGATACCCGTGACTTTTGCATCCATAACATCCATCGCTTGTTGATAAGCTCCAAGGTCTAGACCTGCGACCTCTTCGATCTTTTGGTACATTACGAACCCGCCATACAAGCCACCTACAACTGTAGACAAGAAAGCAAATATAGCCATGATTGAACCGAATGACAGCTTCATACCACCGGTCTTAAACTCACGATCTGCAAGCCCATCAATGTTATCCGCTATCTTGGTAGTATCCATTAGTTCTCAAACTCCATTTCGCCACCAGCGCTTTGTAAATTTTTTAGTTCTTCTAACTCATTACGTAGTTGTTGTATCTCTAACCTACGTTGTGCTAACTCTACTTGGTATAAATCATCACAATTAATTCGAGACTTAGGTTTATCCAAGGGTATAACAATACGTGCGTATACGCCTATATCCTTGCCTCTGCTGTTTGTGTCTAAGCCTGACAACACACCTGTCACGCCATACTCTAAGTTTATACCCCCACCTACAGCATTACTGCATCTCATATTCCCTGTGGAAAAACTGTCTGATTGGTAGTTCATTGGCGGGTTGGGCAGTGATAAAGATAAAGCGCTGTTATCTGCTACCGCAGAACTAGCTAATATACAAAAAACTAACGCTAACCTCATGCTGGTTCTCCATCTAGTCTTGAGCATATCTTAGAAGAAACGAGTGTTCTAGATACATTAGTTTTCCTTACTTTTGACGTAGTGCACAGATATACCGCTTCTGGTAAATCTCTTTTTCTTATATATACATCAAAAGCCCTATGTTCTTTGTAATCAACCTTCATAATCCTATACGTTGTAGAGAAAGGTATAGGCATCCAATTTAAGTCAAACAAATCAATCTGATAATACTTTATCTCTTCCCTAGAATTAAAGAGAGACATCTCTACCTTGAGTACATTTTTAACGTGAGACATCTTTACTTCTGGGTAAGCAGGCGTCATTTCATGCGCTGTTACATAAGACGCCCAAACCAAAAAAGCTATAATTGTCTTACTTAGCAACACAACTTGCCTGCACTACCGCAGTGTAAGTGCCGCCCGGTAATGGTTTAGCTGAACCATAAACAGCACTTGAAGATGTAGAGAACCACGTAGACCCTGCGATAGTTAAGTCGAAAATTGTGGTATCATCTACTACAACTTTGGCAGCTTCATATCCTGACATACTAGCGTCGGATGTTTGAGTTACGCTTGTGCTACCTGTCCATGCAACTGTATCTGATAAAGATGGGGATGAACTAAACGATGTTGGGTGTTTTATGTTAGCTGTATAAGAATCTGCAATAGACACATCATACCTAATTACAGGCAATATACCTCCGTCAGAAGTGGTGGTGCTCAACTTACTAGCAATCGGGTTTCCGTACACGCCATTCTTAGTTGTTTGAATGACACATTTAGCTTCTACACTACCTGTAATCTCAACATCAGCTAGTGCAGGGAGTGCGCACAGTGAAAGTGCCATAATAGAATATTTCATAATAAACCTCATTTGTTGTACTGCATGTCGACCATCTTCTCGTGCAGTATTTGTTGTGCTAAGTTATTACGCAAGGCTTTCTTGTTATCAAGTATTTTTGAATCAGCAAGACCAGCAGCGTCAGCATAAACACCACCATTAATAGATGCATTGTAGTACATGGTTATATTAGTCTGTTCATTAATAGCCATGATAATATCATCTTGTCCTTGTGTCTTAAAGAGAGTCAACGCATTGGCAGATGCAGTTAAACCCATTTCAATTCTAGTTTCTTCTTCTTCCTCTTCTTCAGATAGAATAAGTTTGCCATCTTCATCATACTGAAACTCATCTACTTCTAACGTCTCAACAACAGCGTCATCTTCTAGCGCATCATACACTTCTATCACAGGAAGAACAGGCATGGGCTTTACATACCCCGGACAGTTAGGGTTGGACTGTGGGTCAAAACACTCGTCGACCCTATAGCTATATATAACCACAGCATCTTTGACCGAACCCTCCCCTTCAATGTCAATCGAACCTGCACCCCATTGGGTAGCTGGAATGTTAGAAAGGGGAAAGGATTTAACGATTGTGTTGCCGGGAACTCCCGACCAGTCGTCGGTTTCTCGAAAGATATAACCATCTCCGTTAGCGTTTTTATTACCGACATGAACTTTCATATCGTCTTCCGGGTTCTTCACAGTAGTATATCTATACAGGAGACCGTTTATATCAATTCCCGGAACATCGGGTAAGACAGAACCCATCCCCCAACTCAGTGCTGTGGACGCCGCGTTCCCTGTTGCCCCGTAGCTATAGGGATCACAAGAAGAGTAAGAAGGCCAAAGTGCTAATAATAACACTAAGACCTGTTTTTGTTTCAATGTTTTCATTGAAAATCTTCCTCATTGGATTGTTCTGTTCACGCTCAATAGTTTCCTTAACAGCTTCCATTTCCCATGCTAGCCTAGCTTTATCGCCCACCAACCCATCCTTGGGGCAGGGCGTCCCAGCATTGAGCATGGCTTCAAACACTCTTTCGTCTTGACACATTACGGATACCGCTGCCACTTTCATCCCCATATCGTACATGGTTTTCGCGTTCTTTAATTTTTCACAATTCATGTCTCGAACGGTTCTACCCGCAGAGATACCTAGTATTTGCGTCTGCACCGCCCCCGCGACACCTACAGTGCATAGGTCAGAGTTGCTTGCGCTAATCTGCGGAGAAATCGCAGAAGGCGGCGGACTTTTAACAGTAGTGTCCATCGAACCATTAGAAGTTATAGTACTGTTAGTATCAGTCCGAATTGTATCATCAGCAAATACATAGTTACCTATAGCAAGACCTGCAATAAAGAAGAGTACCGCTATAAGTAAACGTATCATTGTCGCTCCACTAACCTATCTAGCTTCTCTTCTATCTTATCAAACTTACTCATTATTTGACCTAACACTTGGTTAGAATCGTACTTAGTGACGTACTCTTTAGCTAATTCTTCACGAGTCCTATTAAGCAGGATAGTAACACGCTTCACTTCTTCGTGGTGAGACTTAATCCACCACACTAAAAAACCGCCGCCAGCGGTTAGCCCAATATTCCAAATTGCGGCCATCTCCACTAGAATACGCCCCCACCAGCAGGTTTCGGCGCAGTGATTGGCACAGATACGTCTTTACGTTCAGGTGTTGTTTTATCAGTCATACTACTATCCTTAATTCTCCAGTTGCGGTCTTATATACATCATTAACTGCCAAACCACCAGACACAGCTGCAGCGTTGTTTGCGTAGACGGAAAGTCCAGTTAAATTGAGTGTACTAGCTCTGCTCGGGCCGGGGTTCTGCTGCTGTTGAGCATATAGGGCAAACGCCCTTGTAACCTGCGCCATGTAGGACTGCGTATATTCTTGAGGAGCATCGGCGAAGAATGGTATTGTTGTTTGTTGGGACATTACCGCCTCCCATCTGTGCGCATATCTGCGCGTGGTGTACCAAGTCTCCACTGCGTTCCAAGAGTATTCGAGGAAACTTTCAAAGCCATAGACCGACCGCGTAAGCGGAAGAACAACTGCTCTGTAAACTGCTCAACAGGTGCTGTAGCAGACCGCACTGCCACACCTGAGTTTGTCTGGTCAAAGTTGGCTCCGGGGAAGTCTCTCGCACTTACTTCAAACGTAGCACTGGGGGTAGATGTAGAATTTCGGAATGTCAGGTCTGGTAGAACTCTTGACACAAACATAAACTGATCCCCGTCCCCCATGTCTATAGCGCTAGATTCTATATAACTGCTTATTGGGCTAGGTGGGTTGGTGCTGCCATCGTCTACACCGTTTTCTTGGAAATATATGTATCCATCGGGTGAAGCCGCGATAGGTAAGTTAGAAACAGCATTATCGAACCACGCAGTGCGGGCAAGAGTTCCGTAGTACCAGCTTTTTTCAACGTAGTTATACACGACGTAGCTGTCGTTTGTTTGGCTAGTAGCCGAAGGGTAGAACCACCATATCTCATTAAACTTACTATTGGCTGCAGCAGTGACTTTAGACCGTTGTGCAGTGTTCATGTTGTCAAATACGTATTCTTCTATAGGGCAGGGTATAGGTTGTACGTTACCGTCATACTTGTAGAATACTTGATCACCCATCCAATACACTGCGTCCCCGAAAGCAACAGCGGCGTTTTGGCCCGCGATAGATGTGTTTGTGGAGACTTCAGTAAGTCCAAAAGTAAACGGAGCGCCAATAAATTGCATCGAAGACACGGAACGATCCGTAAAGATTATAACTTGCTGTTTTGTTTGTACTGCGGCTATAATTTCAGAGCCTGTACCTATACGTAGTTCTCCAGCGGTGTTAGTTGATGTCGCCGCCCAGTCAGTAAAACTTTCTTGATCTGAAAACCGTATTGTAAGTGGGTCTAGTACGCCGGGATCGCCTTGTGGATCACAGCCAAATGCAATGACATGTCTATCTCGTTCAGAAACAAGGACAATGTTAGCAACTTGAGGTTGGTTGTTCCCACTTAAACTAGTTATATCTACAGCACGAGAAGAAGTACCTGCAGAAGTATCCCAGTAGTAGATACCCCCACCTCGAGCGTTTGCTAATAAATCTTCTCCGAAGTTGTCCATAGACCATAAACGAAGTTGTGCACCCGGAACTGTTACGTCCGCTGGAGAGTTCCATGTACCACGCCCCCAAACACCTGCACCCCATCCACTACCGGACGCAGGGGATTCTAAACCTGTGTTTATTTGATACGCACCTACTACGGAACTACCACCATTACCTGTGTCTGAAGAATTAGCCGTAGCGGTAGCAGTTATAGTGTAAGAGTTAGCGTCGATTATTGCAGTAACCTGATATTCTTTATTCAACACCGCGGCGGTTATAGCTCCCCCAAGGCTGACAGCCCCTGAAAACGTAACGAAATCATTTAAAAAGACGGCGTTGCTTGCATCTGACACAGTAATTGTAGAAGAGCCGTTTGTAGCCGCAAAGGTAACATCCCCTGCAGAAGTAGTTTGTCTGATAGGCGTAATGTCTACAGGGCTATTACCGTCTAAAACATATAGTTTTAAATTAGTACCCGCTGCAACAAACCTTGTACCTGCTAAAGAAGTCCACGCATGTAGATCGCGGCAGATTCCCAACATAGCTGTGTTTGTGTACTGAGTCCAACCACCAATAGTTTCGGGGAAACCTAAACGAAAACGTATTTTATCCCCGTCACGCCAACCACCTTCGTTAGTGTAATCGGTTGTATCTCGTACAATTCCGGGGCGAAATTGGAGTTTTTGTAGTGGCATTATAAACCTCCAATGAGATAGTTACGAAATAGTTCCATTAGTAGTTAAGTCACCCAAGGCTGTTAGATTGCCGGAGCTATCTACGCGAAGGACATTTGTGCCGTTATAGGCAAAAGTTAAGTTTGTCCCCGCCGCTGTTACTGTCCAGCTTTGCGTTCCGCCTGTTATCGTAATAGCAGAGCCAAGCGTAGGTGTTGTGAGCGTAGGGTTTGAAGAAGGCGCTTTAGCATTAAGCTGTGTTTGTACGTTGGATGTAACGCCATCGACGTAATTAATTTCAGCCGTCGTAGCTGTAATACCATCGAGAACATCAAACTCAGAAGTTGTAACCCCTGTCGCTCGTAAATCTTTAGCGTAGTTTAAATCGTTAACGTCACCCGTAAACCCATCGAGTTTATTAAGTTCTGCCGACGTAGAAGTTACAGTTACACCCCCTACTATTAACGCGCCAAGATCTAAAGAACCTGTAATATCTACAACAGCTGCACCAGAACCTGCACCGTCACAATATATAATTTTAGTTGTGTTCGCTAACACGCTGACGTTTGCCCCAGAACCTTGAGTAAATGTGGCTGTCTGCCCAGTACCGTTCTTAACAATATATATGTGCTGCCCATCGTTTGGGCTCACAGTCACCGTGTTAGTTCCAGAAGGAGACCCTCCCAGTACGAGGACTTTGTATTGCCCGTCAGAAACCGTGCCATCAGTAGTAGTCAGTGTATGGGTTGTGCCGGAAAGAGTAATTGAACCGACTCCGTTAGTCAGTCGATCTATAATACTCATGTTATCGTTTACGGTGTTGCCCCATGTAGCGGACTGTTCTCCGCTGGCTGGAAGCTCAATGCCACCATTGTCTGTATATGTACTAGGCATTATCCATCCTTACGCTGCTATTCTTGTCCATATTGTACCGGGATCAGGCTTAATCCTACCCCATACAAGTGCTTGTCCAACGGTTCCTGTAGCTGATACCCCAGTAGTAGTTACCAATGCTGCGGCCGTCGTTGTTACAGAGCCTACACTACCTGTAGCAAAAACTCCAGTAGCAACCACACCTGCACCTGCTTGGCCTTGTACCGTGCCCACAGACATAGTTCCAGCTACGCCTGTTATGGAGAACGTAGCATTAGAAGTAGTAGAAACACTCGGAGTATTCGTAGTGCCCACAAGACCCGTAGGGCTAATAACCGAGGCGTTTATAACAGTAACGGTGCCCGGCGACCCAATAGCCGCAACGCCTGTAAGTGTAAGCTCTAAGTCTGTAGAAGCTATAACTGTACCTAGACCACTTACCATAACGTTTGGAGATGTGATTACAGGTGTACCGCCAGCGTCTACTGCCACGCCACTGATTACTGCGGAGCCTTGTACAGAGCCGAGAGTTAGCCCACTTTGATTCCCCGTAACTGATACCGTACCAACAGCCGAAGTCCCCACAACCCCCGTAGGTATAAACAGCTGCTCACCACTACCTACATCGGAGAAGGCCGCGGCTGAATATGGGGAAAAGCCTAACATGTTATACTATGTATCCTAAGTTTAAACTGCTGTGACTATAACATATTTTTATGGTATTTAACAATATCTGCCGCCTTTTGTCATTTTTATTCAGATTGTATTAGTTTTATTAGCTTCGGCTTTAGTTTTGATTTTGTAAACAATTCATATAGCTTGGCTAACTTAGTGTTTTTTATGTAATTTTTTGTGGTAACTGTAGCTTTCATAATAGAAGTAATTTCACTTGTCATAAGGAAACGCTTTAATTTTATCTTATTATCTGTATGAAATTTTATGTAGAATAATGGATCACCTCTTCTAACTTTAAAATCTACTTTGTCTTTATTAAAAACAGCAAGATGAATAGGTCTAAACCACTTTGCACAATCAAAAGAACCTGTAACTATTGGAAATTTAGATACTTCTGTTTTATGGTAATTAGCAGGCTGTATACTAATGGGTAACGAATTATTATTGCTTATTACACAAAGACCAAAACCAGACAGTAGTTGGTAAATTGTAGGCACGTCAGTGTTATTTATAAGCAAATTAAATTCTGATTGGCTATTTATATTCACCCCATCTATAGTATATAAACGCTCATCTTCTGTATAGTTAACATCAAAAGAAATAGGTGATCTATAAATAAAAGTATTTTTTAATTCCTTTTGTAAAGCGTAGCAGTTTAAGATATGTTTTGTATCAATGTCATCCCCATACTTTTTGTGTAAATTAGGTAACAAAGGCTCTAAGTCAATGTTAACAATTTCAGAAACTAGATTTGGGCTTTCATTAATACCACACATACCACTAAATGCGTAATATACAATATGGCTTTTATTTAGCATCTACTCTGGCTTTGTAGGCCAAGTAATTGAAGTTGGAAAGCCTGATTGCTGTGGTACATTAAGTAAATCAGTGCGGTACTGTGTCCACTCCGCTTGTTTAGAAGCTGTTAAATCGCCCCAAATTAAAACATTACTAACTAATGGGTCTACACAATGTATTAAGTGTAAATCTCTTACCTGTCTTACTTCTTCTTCTTTAGACATGATAGCCTCCTTTAATAATAAATTCTTACAGAACCAGAACCGCCAGCATATGAGCCACTAGCTAGTCCACCACCACCGCCGCCTCCAGGGACACTACCAACCGCAGTATACGCACCGCCATTGCCGCCGTATGTAGAAGTCGCAGGAAAAGCCTGACCATAGTACCAGCCACCACCGCCTGCACCGCCAAATACGCTACCATTCGATGTCCCACCACTGGAATATCTTGAACTACCACCATTAACATCTGTTGATAAAGGGATAGCGTTCGGAAAACCCGATTGTTCTGCAAGTCTAAACCCTCCGAGTGCGTCAAAGGAGCTACTTTGTTGTCCACTCCCGGCTAGTCCGCCATCAGCAGTGAAGGAATTTCCACCCATAGATATGCTAGTGTCTCCCCCGGCATTACCTTGTGAGGAAACTGCTGCACCAGCGCCACCAGCGCCAACAGTAATTGTTACTCCAGAAGTTATTTCACTACCAAGTATGCAGACTATATACGCCGCCGCACCATGCCCTCCTTGGCTGAAGTTAGCGCCCCAGTTATACCCGCTTCCCCCACCGCCTACTAGGTAAAAAGTAACCCAGTCGTTGTCACCAACAGAACCCGGCTTATTCCAAGTTGTACTAGAAGTGTAAGTTGTTTGTGGGCTACCCCAAGTTGGAACTGTATATAACTCCGGACCGCCACCAACACCAGCCGCCGTGATAGAGGCCGCCGTAGTAGAGTCCACAGACGCAATATTCTGTAAAGCCCTACTATCATTAATAACAGTAGTATTACTTACTTTTATAGCCATCTTCGTATTCCTTTACTATTAGCCGTTAAGTTTTTGTTTTAGCTCGTCAATTTGAGCTTGTTGTTCTTTGATTGCTTCGATTAACAAACCAACCATGTTGCCATACTGTACTGATAGAAGACCTTCAGCACCTTCTTGAACTAGCTCGGGCATAACTTTTTGTACCTCTTGAGCTATAACACCTGAAGACTTCTCGTCAGTTGCTTTAAGAGTAAATGAATACCCACCCAACTGTTGAACCTTATCCAAAGCACCTGTAATCGGCGTTATGTCTTCTTTAGCACGTTCGTCTGAAGTGGTATTAACCGTACCTGCATTAACCGTAGTCACCGTTATCGTACTATCCAGATTGAGTGTAACTCCACCACTAGACCCACCACCATTAAGGTTTGTCCCAGCAGTAACACCTGTGATATCACCAGTGTTTGTCGTGTATCCAGCACCATTAGTTAACTGATTGTTGTTTGTGATGTAGTTAGCGTTTGTTGCTCCAGTATAGCCTAAGTTAGCTAAAGTCAGGGTGTGAGAGCCAAGACCTGTGACGTGTCCGTATGTGTCAAGCGTAACGTCTTGGATGACTGTAGCACCAGAGTTATTAACGCTGCTTTGTGAAGATGTATCCGAGTGGCTTAGTGTTACATTACCAGTGCCGCCGCCTGATAACCCAGAACCTGCGGTAACTGTCTGGTCTGCTGTAGCTCCAGTCTCAATACCATCTAACTTAGAGCCGTCTGTAGCTACGTCACGCCCATCGAAAGTCGAGTTGGTTGTAATGGCACCTGTCATAGCCCCACCGGCTTTTGGTAAAGCGGCGTCAGCCGTAGCACCTTGAGCGGCTGTAGCATATGCGGAAGCTGCGGTAGTAGCGGCTGTACCTAAACCTAAAGTTGATCTAGCTGCAGCGGCGTCCGCGTCATCAACTAATGTCTTACCATACGCACTGATAGTTGTATTAGCAGGTAGTGACAAAGTCTTAATATCAGCGTCAACTTCAGAATCCATCAAGGCTCCTGCGGCAGTGACATTAGCTGTGTCTGTCTGATCTGCACCGGACTCTATACCATCTAGTTTAGAGCCGTCTGTAGCTACGTCACGGCCGTCGAAAGTGCTGTTAGTAGTAATCGCTCCGGTCATAGCTCCACCAGATAGCGCCAGTGTTGTTGTCTCATTAGCGAGCACAATCCAGTTTCCAGCGTGTGCGTAATATCCTTTACCCGTTCCATGAACGTGAGCAAACATACCGTGATAGGTAGACGCGCTTGGTAAGTCTGATACTTGGGAATAAACATTCGCAAATAAGACTTTGTTCCCATTACCATCTATATCACCGGACATAGTGCCGCCAGACAAGTTCAACTTAGTTGATAAATCTACCGCTGACCAAGCGTAATCGCTACCATTCCAGCCAAGATACTGCCCACTGCTTGCACCGCTGACATTTACATGGGAATCCACTAGTGGGTTTACGTTACCCGCGTCTGTCACGTTTGCACCGTCTTCTACATTTAGTGCAGATAACAAGCCGCTTTTTGTTACAGACCCAGTTAAACCTACAACGGCTTGGACGGCGTCTGTCTGGTCGTGTTTCGACCAATTACTCGCATAAGTAGAAGTAGACGCATTATCTGTAGTAGCAACGATGTTGTCTCCTACTGTAAACGATATACCATCAACAGTACCTGCCCCTGAAACGTAATAGAACCAGCCCGTCTGAGCAGAGCCCCCACCGGGGAAACTACCTGAACCTGCGTTCCAGTCACCTTTATAGACCATACCGTTTTCAAGTGCGGCAATATCAGTTTCCATTTGATCAAGATCGACGGCCTGTGTAACCGTAACAAAGTCTAACTTAGTTCCATCAGCGGCTACGTCACGACCATCTACTGTACCGCCCACAACTAAGTTGTTGCCAATGGTTACATTGTTGCTCGCATCCTCAACTACAGCTTTATCTGCTGGGTATGTAAGAAATATATTCTTTGTTCCTATACCCCAATTAACCGCATTGTTAGAGTTAGATGAAGCGAACACCGATGTGCGGGTAATGGTTCCCCCACTAGAAGCATAAGTCCCAAGACCTACCTCGTAATCTGCGTTATCAGTAATTGAGTAGTATACAGTATCCGCGTTAGACACAACGGAAGCAAATGTTTGGAAACCTGCAACCGCGCCTCCCAGAGTATAAGCCCCAGTCCCCGTAGAATTAGTGGTTTCTTGTACGCGATCGGCGACGATTAAGGCCATAGGGCAACCCCTTTGTTTTTAAGCGATTCGAATAATAGCGTTCGAAGCGTCCGCTGTTGGGAACTGAATAGTAAATGTACCAGTAGTCGAAGTCTTGTCTGCACCGAAGTCCAGAACCGCAACTGTTGGATCGCCAGCAGCAGTGTCGTTATATATCAACGCGCCACGAGCTGTAATTGTAGCAGATGTAAACGCAAGGTCAGCAAAGTCTGTTAACCCTGTTGTTCCTGAAGATGTCGGTGTCACGTTTGTAAGTGTACCCCCACCAGCGCTGTACGAACCCGAGTTAGATACTTCGTTTGCAGAAGTATACGCAGTAGTAGCTGCAGTAAACGATGCACTGTTAGTATACAGAGCAAGTTTGAATGTATTGCCTGAAGAGGCAGTGAAGTTGTGCGTACCTTGAAGAAGTTCTTTCTTGAACGATGTACACATGAAGTTACCTGAAAAGGCCATTTAAAGTCTCCTAAGTTGATTTGCGAGGTCAGGAAACCCAGCCTCTTGTAGTTTTACGCATGTAGTTGCGCGGTCTTCCTTAACCGCTACTTTAATATAATGCGCGATAATTTGCAACATCTGCGATTTATACGCTTCTGCTTGCAATCGTATCTCGGGCGGGGCAGAAGTAGACACACTCATTAGCTTGTCTACACACATTTCCGCTACAGAATCAGGACTATGCCCTCCTTTGTTAGCGGTATGTACTTTTATGGCGTCAAAGCCAAAATCCATTTCAACTTGCATCAAAGTCTCCCATCTCTGTACTCGTCTGTCGAGCTACGTATTTGAACCCCGGTAAGCTGTCCAAGAGCTTCGTCGTAACGAGTAGTATATAATTGGATGAGGTCGGCCTCACCCTTCATGTATGTATATGCCTCAATCAAAGAACCATAAAGTAGAGCAGATTCGGCGTTGTCGCCATACCAAGATGTTCCTGCGGTAACGATTGAAGCCGGATCGTAGTAGTAATGTAACTCAACTGTGTAGGCGTCGTCAGGTGTTGGACCAAGAATAAAGTTACCTTGTTCCCCTTCATAGTCTCCGTCAAACTGAGCGTAATATTTTGGTAATGCAGAAGTACTCGCTGAAGGATAGGCTTCACGAATAAAGTTCACATCCTTATCAATAAGGAACGAATAATCCCCAGACGAATCTATAACAGCTAAAGAAAACACAGAGAGAAAATCAGCAGGTCGCGCTAAGTATACACTGCCATTAGAAGTAATTCCCGTAACATTTTTACGTAGTTCAGGCACCATGATAGATCGGTTAAGGCGTTCTTCTGACTGCCTAACGAACGTAGGAATGTTAGAGACAAAGCTCGTCTCCTCATTCTGTGTATAGTCTTGTATTGCTGCAACCAGCTCTGTGTAGTTCATCAGAACTTACCCCATCTTATAACCGCCACCACGAGTAGCAGCTCCCATACCACGGCATTTACCGCCGTCTCTCATCTTCTTGACCTTAGCTTTGCCACCGTAGTTCATTTTCTTAACTTTACCGCCGTAAGCCATTTTACCAACGCCATCAGCAGCATAATCAGGGACCATTTCCCCTTTTTTATTCTTAACCATCTTTAGTTTGCCCCCCGAAGCCTTCTTCATAGCTTCCCTCTCGCGGCCTTCCATCTTTTGAATACGGAAAGCTCGTTCCATTGCGTCCATTTCTTTTTTAGTAGCACCCAAACCTGCTGGGCGCGGCTTAGGCATTGGAGAATTAGCAGGTACACCGCTCTTCTTCTTTTTCTTTTTTAAGTTTTTTGGTCTGAGTCTAGGGGTCTGCATATTAGTCTCCATCTGTTGTTGCTATGGTAACGCTTCCTACAGAGCCTACCATATATTGAGCCGGGTTCCAAACAGGATTCCAGCCAAATAAACCTCTTCCCGGATTAACATCTGGGCGTGGGTTAAGTAAAGATTGCGGGTCTGCTGTGTTAACATCCCCAAGAAAGTTCTGTGGTTGATCAGGATCAAAGACATCCTTGCCCACACGTAGCCCTGTACGTACTCCATGTTGAACCTCATATATAAGGTCTTCGAGCTTGTAGCGAAACCCAGTCCGGTCACATATACCGTATGCGTGTTTACCACTAGCATATCCGGGCATTACATAGCTCCTCTAAACGGCACCATACGAAAGGTAGACCTGTCTTGGTCTTGGTCTGCAGCCCTACGGAATTGTTCTTCATATTCTTGTTTTAAAGGACCAACTCTCTCAGCCACTTCAGGTTTTTTCATAGCAACATAGTATGCCAAGCCAGACACAAGAGCAGGTACAAAACGTGGTGGTATAGAAGTAGTAGCTCCTCCAACACCGCTTGCCAGCCCATCTATACCTTTAAGACGGTAGTAGGCTAACTTGTATGTAGTATCATCATTTGGTACAGGCCAAAGGGTAACCTGCACGTCTGTAGCATTGCGCTGTACGTATATTTGAGACGGACGCCCTTGTGTATTCTTATTCCCTTGCTGTGAGTATGTAGAAACACTCATACGTTGGATATACGAATCAAGTTGTTGCGTCGTGCCTTCATCAGTGCGAAGTTGATGTTCTATTAGGTCAATAGTATCAGAAGGTAGCGTATAAGTCGCTGTACCTGCAACCAGAGGTATAGTCCCAGCCTCTATGGTAAATAGGTTCAAACCACGGTTCTGCCACTCTAGCGTCATAATATTAAGGCTGCGACGGGCGGTTTTTAAGTCATACCCCGAACGCATTTCAAGTCCCGCACGTTCGTACGCCTCTTCAAATAATTCATTTAGCTCTGGTACAACAACTGCCATGATCTAAGTCTTTCTATACTTCGCCGTCTTCTTGGCTATCTTTTTAGGTTGTTTAGAAACCTGTTTACCTTTTTTAGTAGCCGCTCGTTTAGCCTTGGTAGTAGCAGCGTATTCTTTAGATGACAAAGCCTTTATAGCTTTAGCGGGTAGATACCGCTCACCTGTAGCCTTTTTCCCTTGCGTCGATGGCTTACCAGACTTTGTACGCCATTTCTGCTTAGTCCATTTGCTAAGACTTTTTTGACTTTTTGCTTTTGCCATCGGCTTTAGCCTTCGCTTTCTTACTCAAATCTTTGTAATGTACCAACTTTACGCTCGTCTTGCCGTGAGTTTTACCTGAGTGCAACGAACCGTTAGGCATCTTGTGCGTACCTCCTGTGTGAAGAGTTCCATCCCTTTTGTAATGTTTTACACCCTTCATTTCCTATAACCCCCGCCTTTAGCTTTATACTGTTTTGCGAGCATCTGAGCTTTGCGAGCAGACCACTGTCCGGGTTTAC
>Ga0209119_1000732_pt1 | contig 33418 bp, 30 predicted proteins | sample COG_03_FD_184747 | JGI IMG/M metagenome (GOLD analysis project Ga0209119, IMG submission 184747) | Pelagic Microbial community sample from North Sea - COGITO 998_met_03 (SPAdes) (version 2) | ecosystem: Environmental > Aquatic > Marine > Neritic zone/Coastal water | place: Helgoland, sampling...
CCATCGCCATCGCCATCGCCATCGCCATCGCCATCGCCATCGCCATCGCCATCGCCATCGCCATCGCCATCGCCATCGCCATCGCCATCGCCATCGTCGCAGGGTTTGCCTTCACCCTCCTCTTCTTGGTCTTCATCATCCTCCTCCTCTTCAGACTGATTACATAGTTTGTTGTAGACTACTTCCTCAGAGTATTCTCCAAACTCATCGGAGTCATACAACGAACACCCCTCTGGAGTAGACATCAGGCTAATTGCCGAAGAGCGAGACGATAACAAGCGAATCATTCGATTCACGATGTAGTCACACGCCACATTGGCAATCTCCAGATTGGAGTTTTTGAACCTCCAGAAGTGTAGCCACAGACAATGGAACATCTCATGGAAGAGAAGTCCCACCTTCTGAGTCTTGGTTTGTAGGTTCCAGAACTCTAAGTTTACCCAGATGGTGTATCCATCAGTGCAAGCAGTCAGGACATCTTCTCGACCAACCTCCATTTTCAGGCTTATAAGTCCCGGCATGAATAAGTTTAGAGTGGTATCAGCGGATATAGTCCGCATCAAGTTGTTCAAGTCCTCCTCTAATTCTTTTTGATTAGTAATATTACTAGCTCTCATTTGGTATGTTTTATTGGTTTGTTTAATTAGCCTGTCTCATCAGCGTCGTGTGGCTAGTTACGACGGAGGCCCGAAGGCCTTTCGACTTATGGAATGAACGGGAGGATTACTCCCCCCGTTCTACCAGCGATTGCTACTAGATGCTGCCTGAACGACCGGATAGGGTATCCAATTCACGCGCCATCCAACTGCGTAGGGCAGGTTCCTTTTGGAGGTTTGGCTTTTGCTTGCCAATCGACCTAGCCACGAAGGCTTCAAGGAATGACTTAGAACCACGAAGGCGGGTGGCAATTTCCATTACCGCCCCCAAGTTTGATTCGTTCGCTACCCCCACCAACTTCACCGCAACGATCCACTGCTTACTGATATCATCAGGAAGCCTACTGGTGGTCGGGTTTGCAAGGATGCGTTCGATAGAACCGATCGCATCATACAACTGGAGCCAAGCATACGCCTTAGTTCCAGATACCTGCCCGAGTATGGACTGGAGTTTCGCACGGCAGAGAGGGTCTGACTTGAAATCAAACGTCCTACTACCATCCTGCTCCTCTGTAACATAGTCAGCTTCAAACATCATACCCATTTCGGTAACGGTTCGGAAAGAAGCAAAGTTGCTCTTCCCGTCCCATGTCGCGAATTTGATATTATAAAACATGTCGGTATTAGAAGCGATCAACGCCTCTGCCTCCACGTTAATGTTTGCCGCCGTAAACCACTCTTGGAATACGTCTACTGACGGGGCTACTTCAAAGAAGCCCGTTCTGTTAGCCATTGCTGCCCCAAGGCGCTCTGAGTTACAGGCATGTTCCAACCCGTTCGTCATTGCAATATGGAGCGTGTTCTCAGCAAAGCGAAGGTCACCCAAACGGTTGGCCTCGGTTGCTTGCTTGAGAATCTTCTGGATGATTGGTGAAGCATCCAAAAACTCATCCCACAACATCAGCACCTTATCGTCCTCTTTGACGGTTCCAGTGTTAATGAAGGGATAAGATTTATTACCACAATACATAGCAATCTGCTTCTCCAAGTCCACCGCAGGAATGCGAGCATCCCCCGGCATCATGTTACCCGCGCAGTCTTCAAACAACAGGCGTTCAAGATCATCGGCCAACTTGGCTCCGATCGAGGTTTTACCAGATCCCGGCACTGCCATAAACATGGGCATGGTAAGCCCACGGCGATGGCCGAGTTTTTTCAACTGCAACTCAAGACGACGATGGCAGGATTTTACAATCTCTGGAATGTCGCCTTGTGTGATGGTGATGTTCTCGTTAACTTTCATATTATTGGTATATATTTACTTGTCTATTAATTGGTTTGCCGAGTTTTCCGTCTCGTTGGAATCATAACAACTCCCCTACCTACTGAGAAATAAATCCTCAGTAGGTGCGGGAATGGTTTACTTTAGTAACTCGTGGCGCGTCCGTCCCCCAAGCTCCACTACTGTTTCTGCTACCTCGGATAGGGTGTAGCAGCAGCCGCTTTTTTCGTGGCTGACTTTCCCATTTTCAACCACGGTTACCCCGTAGATGGTATGGTGCGTAATGCCCCTCCCCTTGCTCACTTCGATTACCCCATTAAGGATTTTCGCGTAGAACATAACCGTCGGGGTCATGAAGTTAGGTTCACTAAGGACATTTGTGAACTTCTTACAAAGAAGTATCTGATTATCCGTGTCATCCATGGTTGGGTGTAGTATCTCGATCATGTTATTGGTATGTTTATTGGTTTTATTTCTATATCGGGGTGGGGATTTCAAGAATCGGATATTCCTCAAGGCACTCATTCAAATCCCTTACGAAGCAATGATCGAATTTGAGGTAGACCAGCAAGGAGAATTTATAGTCTCCGTTAGTAGGCCCTACTACTGGGACTACTCCGTGGTTACCGTTGAAACCGAACTTGATTTCTTTGGGATTGAACTCCGCGTAGGTTACGGGGAAGAAACACGCCTCAGATATATCCGTGGCTTGTTTCGGGTTAACCGAATCCTTTCGGAACAGTAGGGCCAGTGAAGGCTCTTCCATAATACTCGGTATATCCCCAACGGGGATTGGGACCTCATCGGGGTCAATGCCGTAGATGAAGTCGTTCCCATAAGACTCCAAGAAGGAATCCATAATGGCTCTTATTAGTTTGGCTTTTCTTAACATGTTGGTTTGTTGGTTTGTTGGTTTGTTGGTTTGTTGGTTTGTGTGCTTTTACGTTCTCGCTTAATCATCCAGATCAAAAGTTTCGCCGCACCCACCATAACAAATCGCTCTTGAGTCGTCGCTATGATCTCCGGTTACATCGGTTGGGTTGAATGGAAACTCGTTTCCAACTCCGCAGTCTGGACATACCATGACACATACACTTTGCTCCTCGTATGTGATAACTCCAGATTTGTGCCGGTAACGAGAACAAGGCGCATCAGGACAAGTCTCCTCATCTTCAGTTTTCGGGATCGGTTTTTGATTTGATAGTATTAAATCGTTCATTGAATAGTATTAGGTTTGGTTCGGAGACTGCCTGTGCTATGTCGTTCTGTTTTGATAATTGCCTGATCTTCCATCCGTGGAATCTGGCCATGCTATAATGATGACCGCAGAACGGAACCCACTCTTCGTCGTCGTGTCCTTCGTAAAGTAAGCATTCCCATACGGCAGGACGAGTGCATTTCCCGTGCTTCCCATCCCATCCACAAGAAACAGAACAAGGCGACTCAGTTTCAGTTTCAGTTTTCATACGTTTTAAAACAGTTTACTTGAGGGCTCCCAGCTTTATTGCTGGTTCGTCCTCATCAATTAAAATCTTTACGACTAAAGTAGGGTGCCCTACTTGAACGCCATCCCACTCCAGCAAGGGGGAGTTAGGTCCTACCCCATACTCAGATGGTAGGGTGTCCGGCCCTTCAGGTTTTACCCTCATAAATTCGTTTAGATCGAACAGTTCGTTATCGTAGCGAAAGAACCTGCTAGTGTATTGTTCCCACACAAGATGGTCGGTTGGGTCTCCTAAGTAATCGACATCATGCCGTTCACCGCCCGTTAGGTCATACCCATTTAAAAGGGTGAACGACTCTAGTAGTAGGGTGATCTTTGGTTTGTTGGTTTGTTGGTTTGTTGGTTTGTTGGTTTGTTGGTTTGTTGGTTTGTTGGTTTTCATATGGATTGTAGGTTGTAGTGGAGAAGTCTCCTGTTGCATTACGTATTGTGTAGGTGTATCTTCTTATAAGATAACCTACGTATAAAGTCAAATGCCAAGACCAAAAGTTGATGCCCAATGGGAAGAAATAAGAAATGCCTACCTCTTAGGAGAGAGTAGTTCATCACTAGCATCGAGATTCAAAGTCAACCCCTCCACGTTAAGAAGTAGGGCTAAGAGGGAGAATTGGACCACCCCTCGAAACGTGTCCAAGCAACTCCAACAGCGCAACACTCAGATACGAGCGCAGAAATTAAGGGGAGACATCACAAAAGAGGAAGCGGATAGGGCGCTTGCTGCGATAGATGAAACTGGCAGGAGCATCGTTGAACAACAGGACGCCCATAAAGCGGCCGTGGCTGCCATGATGCGAAAGCAGATAACGAAGGCCAAGCTGCCCGTCATTAAATCTTATAAGGACCTTGAAGTAGCGGATAGGGTCATGCGTCGGACACTGGATATGGATGTGGACAGGCAAGATACCATTATCAATGTGGGTATTTTGGGCAATAGTGGAGCCATCATAGATGATGACGAACAATCCATTGATGTCTAAAGTATGAACGTAATCAAAAAAATTAACTCCCACACACCCACTGTGTTATACACGATTGGGTTTGTGGTAATTGGCTTTCTGCTATTTTCGACGCCGAAATGCGGGCAGGAGCCCGTCCCCGCATCCTCGGTTATTATACGGGATAACTCCCCTGTATACGATAAGGTAGAGCCGGGGCAGTTGGATGCCGCCAAAGTAAAGGACCTTCGATTGAACGGGCAGGGAGACTATGCCCCCTCGGAGGCAATCAACTATGATCCATTCCAATCTACTGGATCTACCGCTAGGAAAGCGGTGTCCACCGATTTGGGGGATGGCCAGTCGGCTCATTTTGTGCTGAACAAGACGGGCAGCTTTGCTACGTCAGCCATACAAGCCTCCGCTTACGGCGATAATAAAGACATACTTGTTCTGGATAAACACTTCAATGCCGCAGGGGGGAAAGCATCCGGCTTTATGATGCTATCTAATACGGCGGGAAAAAAGTTCGCTTCGGCACTAAATGGCGAATACAAAAAGATCTACGACGAAAATGGCTGGGGTTACGATCAACCGAATCTGATCGTGACAGCACGCCAACACCGGTTGGGGATGCTAAACCAGACAGGAAGGCGTGGAGTCGCCGCCGTCATTGATGAATTTGCTTATCGTAACGATAGCAAGAACGGTCGTAAACCGATCGAATGGATGCAAACTGAGGTGGGGCAACGGCGCATAGCTCTGGCCCAATTCGCCGCGATGAAATCGACTGGGTTCAAGCATTATGTTTGCTTTGCAGGTCATTGGGCCACTAATGGACGTGGCACTGGCGGAACCAGTTATAATGGGTGGCACGAATCCCCCTACGCGTTTGCTGTGCATAATAAATTGTGTGAGTTCTCGAAATGTCCGCATGATGTTATTGCTAGGTGCATGTCTGAAATTTGTCCTCCGTATCCCCACCAGCATAAAGTGATGGGTGGAGCGTTTGTAGCGTTTGCTACGCTACCCGAAAGATTGGTTAAAGTTAAAGATTCGGGCTTTACCGCTTATGCAGAGCCCGCGCCCAAGGTCGCGGCTAGAGTTGAGGCGGTTAAGCCGGTTAGTAGACCGAAAGTAGTTCCAAAACCCAAGCCTCCCTGACGCACGAAATCATCTTGACGATAAATCAAGACGACTCCGGTTCGGAGTTAATCGGAGTCGAGTGAAGCCGGTGTATAGGACTTGGAAAAGTTCACCAAATGCCCCAACAGTTCACGAAATTGGTGTTAGCATCTCGTTTTAGAGGTGCTAACTTCTTTTATGCCCGAGAGCAATTCAAAGAAGAAAAGACCTAAGCCGAGTCCCGTGGATAAGGATCAACAAAGAGCCGCTGCAAATTCGGACGCCAAGGCGGTTATGGATGACTCAGTGGATAAAACTAAGTTGGCTGCGATGCGACTAAGGGAACAGGAGCGACCAATCTGGTTGGCCTTCTTTACTGCTTCACTAAGCCGTAGTGATGTAAGCAACGCGGTAAACGCCGCTGATCGTGCCATGGTCGTGTATCGCAAACGATACCCCAACTGATAAACTTTTTCGTTGCCGCTACCTAGGACCGCCCCTCCCTCCCTCACCCTATCCGGTGGTTGGAGGTGAGGGGCTCTTTGTTTCCCGTGGAGTTTTAAAGGGAAACGAGTATACTATAGGATGAAAACCAAGCATTATTCTTTAGCCAGCAGAGGTGCAGGAACCGAGGTATCAGATGATAATCCCCTACCGGTTGCTATAAAATCTGGGGGTGCCTCCGGATCAGGTGCTGCTTCATCTACGTCAAACTCTTCCACCACAATACTACCAGCGGGTGAAACTTTCGTTGGTGTGGGGGAGGAGAACGATTTCACGGATGTAATGGTTAGCTGCCAAACAGATCAGCCGGGGACTTTAAACTTTGAGTTTTCTGTAGATGGCACAAATTGGGGGTCATTCCCTGTGGGAGGTTTTGAAGTGGTAGCGGGTATCCATGAGTTTCATACCGCAGTAAAGGGGCCGAGGTTTTTCAGGGTTTCTTTGACCAACACAGGAGGGTCCGATCAAACTTTCTTACGTCTTCAAACATATTATGGGACCTTCGCGAAGCCCAACGCCCCCCTTGGACAAAATATTAATGATGATTCCGATGCCACCGTGGTTAAGAGTGTGGTTGTTGGAATCACTCCGTCTAATACTTACAGAAATCAGCCGGTATCTGGAACGGCCTTCTCCACCACTACGAACTTAGCGGCCAGTGAAACTTTTGATTCTGGATTCCTTGAACTGAGCAAGTATCAGCAGGTCCAGACTCATATCTTGTCCAGCCATGATGGGACGATACAAATTAGTTTTGCCGCTGATTCAGCGGGCACGGACATTGTCCGGTCGTTGACCATTCCTTATCGTGCGTCAACGGGATTCCAATTGTTTTCGGCCCCTGCCTTCGCGGATTATGTGCGGTATGAATTTACCAATGATGCGGGAGTCACCACCACCGACTTACTCTACGAGACTAAGTTTTTGATTAACTCTTTGAGCGGGCAGTTGCTTGGGTTGAACGCCTCCTTGTCACCGAGCATGGTGGCTAACCTCGGCCGAAACGTGATTGTTGGCAGAGACAGCGCGGGTAATTTTCGCAATGTTCCTACTGATACGGAGGGTAACCTAAAAATTAACGTTCATGAACCGACTACGGCCTTCGGGGATCTCCGAACCAGTGAGCTTACCCCACAAGCACAGATTACTTTCGCTTACTCGATCAATGCGGACATTGTTGATACCGACACTCTAAACGGCGGAACCGTGACTCAAGCGGATTCCATGGCTGTTTTGCAAACGTCCACTGATGCAGCGGGGTCCGCTCAGATGAACTCAAGACGCATCCTTAAATACCGTTCAGGGTTAGGTGCCTCGGTTAGATTCACGGGAATGTGGGAAAGTAGTGCGGCCGACTCCACCCAACTTTTAGGGGTGGGAGATACCTCAGATGGGTTTTTCCTCGGGTATAATGGGACCAGCTTCGGTTTAATGTCGAGGCAAAACGAAACGGACACTTGGATAGGGCGGGCTGCATGGAATATTGATACGATGGATGGAGCCGGAAACGCGGGGAATCCTTCGGGAGTCCTCCTCGATACCACTAAACTGAATGTGTTCCAGATCCGATTCCAGTGGCTAGGTGCAGGACAGGTTGAATACGCGGCTGAAGATCCGACAACGGGGCGATTTGTTCCCGTCCATCGAATCCAATACGCCAACAATTATGTTTTGCCCAGCATCTACAATCCTTCGTTACCCTTGCATGGTGAGGTTGTTAATCAGGGTAATACCACCAATCTAGTGGTAAAGACCGCCTCCATGGCCGCTTTTGTAGAGGGCCGCAGTATTGTTACGGGTCCTTCTAACGCTTACCAAGCGTCCTCCACCCACTCCACTGAAACCGCGTTCTTCCATCTTAGGAATAAGGGGACTTACCAATCGTTACAGAATCGGGTAAGCAGCATTGTGAGGCAGTTGTCTGTGGGTAATGATGCAAATACATTGTCCACGTTCCGGATGTATCTCAACGCTACTCTTTCGGGGACGGCCGCATGGGCCGATATTAATGGAGCGGATTCTGTAATGGAGGTGGACCAAGTGCAGGCCTACGTCTCAGGTGGAAAATTGTTGTTCGCGGGAACGGTGGGTAAAGACACTGGAGTATCCTTTCCCATGTCGGAATTGGATATTAATATCAGGCCCAACGATGTGCTAACCGTTACGTCAGCTTCCGGAAGTTCGGGCGCACAGAGCGCGAGTATTGTTTGGGTAGAGGACTTTTAATCTAACATGGGAAAATTCTCTCCTTACCCCCTCGATCCGGTTAGAGATCGAGGGGGTTATGGATACAGGAGAGCTAGAGCTTATACCTGTTCCGCCTGATTGTTAGCAGTCGCCGCTTTGGTGACCAATATGACGTTGCACGTTGCAACGCAATCAGCGCAGATATACACTACTCCCGCAGGGTTTCCCACCACAGGGATATCAAGCGAATACGCATCACGTCCGCAGAACGAACAGTGATAAAGACGCTTATGAGTCACTGACGCCGGGGCATCAACGATCTGTAAGTATCTCTTGGACTTAGTGAATGATTCTGAGTTTGCCATAATTTAGGTATGTTCTTGTCTTTCTTGTCTGGGCCGCAGTATGTCGGGCTTAAATTCTAAAAGTGGATCGGATAGGGCCCCATATTATATTATATTATCAGCCATGGATTTGGCGGCCGCCCTGAACCCCTTTACAAGAGACTACTCTCCTATAAAGGGGATCACCGGTGTCGGTTTGTTCCGACAACTCCGACCTTGGCCAACTAAGGGCGTGAAGGAGCAGGAGGATTGTCTCCTGAAACCCATGCATTATCGGAACCCGCTGAGTGCAGTTCCAAATACAGGGGTTTGTTCTTAGTCTTGCGCTCGCGACCGCGATGCACAAAATCTGGATCGAGGGGATCTTCCAGATTGTCGAAGTAGAAGGCGATGATCGTCTTCTCTTCCTGTCGTAGGGCGCGTGACCATAGTTTAGCCATAGTCCGGCCTGCTTTCTTATTCCCGTGTCGCTTCTCGATTTTATCATACTTTGCAGCAGAGTATCGAGAACCCATTCTCTTTCTTTTTGTTGTTGCCATAGCGTGAAAAAAGTCTAGCGTTCCCCCCGAAAGGGGGAACGCAGTTCGCCTTGGGGGCTCTTAGAGCCCCCAAAATCCCCTGTTCTGCCTGATTGTTAGCAGTATTTGTTCGCCGGACGCATCTTGAATGGGGGATGCGAGTTCTTAATGAAACTCCCCTGAGTGCCAATGTTGGATATGCCCGTAACGGGACCAGACATTGACCGATCGAAGTTAGCCCGACGCTTGGCTTGGATCTTCATTACCGCCAGCTTTTGGCGCTGTTGTGGTGTTAGTTTTCGGATGTGCTTGTTCATAACTATAATCGGATAGGGCTCGATACCTTAAAAGTAAAAACCCGGGCCTCACCTTTGCGGCGAGGACCGGGTTATGATGGAGGAGTCCGCAGACTAGTGATTGCCTTGAAGCAGCATATAGCTGGCGTCAATCATCAAGCTCCGGGGGGTTTGCCATACCCCCGCGTTATTCCGTTCACCCGCTTTTGGGACCGAATACATATTGGAGGAGTCCTCCCATTCAGTCATTTCGGGGGTGGTATACCAGTAGATGTCCTGCACGGTATCTATGGAGATGCAGATTTCTTCGCAATCCGGATAATCGAAGGCCACCTCAACGGGGCCTACGAATGAGGACCCTGACCGGATTCGATCAATTTGGCTTCGGAGAGATTTTACCTCTTCCCGCAAGCGGCACAGATCGGATTCCATATCATCTATTAGTTTGGTTTGGTCTGTCATATTTTTGGTATGTTTTATTGGTTTGTAAACAATGCCCCTCTCCTTAAATCGCAGAGTGAGGCGGTAAAAAGTTTCCGGCTTGGTTTAGGTAAGCCGGTGCCCCCGTTTGAGCGAGGAGACTAGTCCTCTCGCCCCCGTAGTTCGTAAACTACGTAGATCGTGAGCGCAATTATGGCGCTCAATATCAGCATTGGTGTCAATATCAGCATTGGTTTGGCTGGTTGAGGTTAATCCGGCCTAGGTGGTTACGGGGGGCAATAATGCCCTTCCGATGCCATCTACACCGATGATGATTTGGTCAATCCGATTAGGATTGTCCGTGAATGTCACAAGGACTAAGGTCTCTCCGCTTGGAAGCGGAGTTGTCCAGTCAATCTGACAATGGTAAGCCGTTTTAAGGGCATTTGATATGTCCCCCGACCGGTTCAGAATCGGTGGGGTGGTCTCACCGTAGAAACACATTACTCTGTGAAGTAATGAAGCTTTAACGGGCTGGTTTTGTTTGCAGTATTGCATGTTCATAAATTGTGTCCCTCTGTAGGAGATAACTCCTACAGAGAGATTCGCGGCATTTTACAACTCTAACCAGTGTTTACTGGTTCTAGCTACCCACACTCTTCCCCGCTTGGGGAAGATTGTGGAGGCCGGAGCGTTGGTGTCCCCGTCCCCCCTCACCCTATCCGGGTGGCTGGGGGCTGCTGGGCTATGGATAACAATTGAATCGCCGCGTGCGGGCAGTTGCATGTTAGCAAGATCACTTGCGATTGTTATCGGTGTGGCGGTGGTGGTGGCGGTGGTGTGGTGGTGCATAAAGAAAGTGATACACAAAAAAGACCACCTGCAGCGAGGTGGTCTTTTTTGGTGGAGTATCGGGATTAGAACGTCCAGATCTGTTTGATCTGCTTGACGAACTTCTCCTTATTATAATTCTCGTTGCCCCAAAGGGCTAACGAGAACTCCTCGTCCTTGTAAACGTTGCGGCATTGCCGCTCGGTTATTAGTCCCTCCTGATGGAGAGACAGTGCGTAGGCCCTAAGGGGCGTGATTGAGGTTGTTACCCTCGTTCTTGGTGTTTTTGTTGGTTTGTTGGTATCGGTGTTAGCCATAATAAATAGAGTGTCTGAAATTATAAATGTTGTATGCAACGCTGGAGAAGGCCTCGGATAGGGCTCGCGTTGCATACAACAAATCGTTTGGGAACAATTTGTGTTTGTTCTTCCTAGGCTCTCCAGACGCCTCACCTAGCCGCATTTGGCGTAGGAGTGTTGGCCTCTGGAGAGGTATAGGATTAACAAAACCCACGGAAAAACCGTGGATTGAAGTGGGTTTTCAAGATGACGGTATTTACCCCGTCCGATGAGATGCTAGCGCCGCTCTTCCTCCAGTTTCATTCTACGTAACAACGTAGAAAGCCCGCCGTTATCATAGGCGAGCTGGATGCATTGGTGCATTGTCTCAAAGTGTTGGATTCCGTTTCAGGATTAGCCTCGCAAGGCATTAGGGCGTCCAACCGCCACTCATTTTAAATCTATACGCCACTAGTAACCTCCGATTAAGGAAACGTATGTCAAAACCAGCCCGCTTGCTAATGCGGTTTTGTTTGCTGGACTACGGGAAAATGAACCCCACTGTGAAAGTCCCCAAAGGTTTGACAGGAGAGCCTAGTAGCGTCGGACGGAAGCCTGTGAACCTCGTTCCATTATGCTATTTCGTGTCGTTAGCGTGGTTTTTACACCTTGCACTAAGCGCGTTGATCTCGGACTAAGCAACAATTTCTGTAATGTTTGACTCCAAATCGACAACTGGTGGCATACGCCTGCTAAGGACGCATCAGTCGTCTGTTACGCGGGAATAAGAGGTTCAACCTCTTGCAAGACACCTTTGAATAAGGCCGCAAGCCGCGTGGTAGTTCAAATATCCAGCCGAAAAAGTTATTTTTTTGCCGTTCAATCGAATCACGAAAGCTCCCTTCAATTCGGGATAAATTCTATGCTGTTAATGATCAGTTTGGCTCCCCCCTACGGTAGGACGTATCCGCGTAAGGCGAGGCTGAGGCGCGTCTCTTAACTTTCTGGCTCTCCTCTAGGCGACGTATCGCCCTTCAGATGCCTTACTCGCCCCCTTGCCCGACGTATCAGGCTTTAAGTGCTGCGACCGCAACACCGTTAGGTTAAAAACATGGTCCGACTATTTTGTCGTGCCCTCATGTGGTGCTAGATGGCAGGGACGTATCCCTTGCAATCTAGCTGAATCCTTAGATTCACCTCCGCCATCACCTGATAGGGTGATGGCGGAAGAGAATCCCCGCCCCACCGTGAGGTGGGGCGGGGTAGTCCTTCGGTTATCCCTTGAGACTGATGGTGGCCTCCGGAAAGGCCTCCGCTAACTTCGAGAGGTTTACCCAGGTTTCAATGGTCTGGGCCAACCTCCGGTGGACCGCTGGGTCCCCCGCCTCTGCCTTGAGGCAGAGTTTGAATGCGTTACTCCCTTCGGAGTAGATTTTTGACTTCGTCGAGGCCAACTTGACCTCCCGAAAATACTCAGGCTTGGATTTCGTTTGGCTCTGGATCTGCGAGAACAAATCCGATATAGTTTCTACGATAGGTTTAGCCATAATATAATAGGTATTCAAAGGAGAGCAGTCCGTTAACTGGAATTTCCAGACCGTAGTGGCCGAACCACTCTCACTAGTATACGTATCTACTACGTATGGTAGGGAGTCCCCCACTGTAGCAGGGGCCACGGGGGAGGGGGCCGTGCCCCATCGGGGCGGCGGGGATTAGTATCAGTCCCTGTAAAATTTCCCCCATATTTTCTATATACGTATTTAATAAGGGAATAAAGTATAGAGTAGAGTGAATGTGAACAGTCTTTTGGGCAAAAGTGCCGACCCCCTTTAGGTGCTAATAATACAACTAGAATCCTGAACACGTCGTAATATCAATAAAAGTTGAATGCTCCCAATGTAGGGATGTAGAGAGAAACTTTTTAGACAACCCTGTTGGTGAAAAACCCTTCTCTCAGAAATCCCTATGTTTGGGAGACAACTCGTTAAAGGTAAACAAGTTAGAGATAAATAGATGATTCTAATAAGATACTTTTACTTTTTAATAGAAAAATAGAGAGAGGGGTATCATCTATTTTCCCCCGTCAGGCTTGTTTTTGTTTTTCACCTCCAGAAGAATCTGAAATCCAATAATGCGATAATTTACTCGGAAATAACCCTCTAGCCCTTTGTTTACCTAGGCTGTGGCCCATTAGTAGGGTTGCCTGAGATAAAAAATAATTACAATAGATGCTTTACTATTGTTTATCTCAACCTAGGCTGCGGCGTCCAGAAACGGGTGAAATCCACCTGCACTCTTACAACTAACTATAACTAATTATGAAAACTACAGATCCCTACCGGAATATTGTCCTAGGCACCATTGTCGTGGTCCTTTTGATGGCCTTGAGCAAGAAATACGATATCCCGCCCCGAAAATCCCCTGCCCCAACAACTACCACCCAAGATGCTCGCTCCGCTTATGACGGGGAAGGCTCCGACAATGACTTGTTACCTCCCTACTTTGGACCCGACTCCGATCCCGCCTCCGAGGATGTCCCGTATGAGGAACCTTTGTCCACACCACGGTATATCACTTATGAAGGACTTATTTCTCAAGGCATCCCCCGTAAAGGCTCCTCACCGCTTTGGACATGGGTTTGGCAGTATAGTGGCAATCCAGTGGATACCCTCGCTCACGTCCACGTTCTCGACGCGGAGGACCACTCTGCGGAAGACTTCAAGACCGTAATGGAAAAAGGATCGTTCCCCGTGGCCTATATATCTTGTTCATTTGAGGACTGGCGTTCGGACGCTTCTGACTGGGCTGCCGCCGATAAGGGCAAGAAAATGAGCGGATGGGACGAACGATGGCCTTCTGCAACCTCAATCAAGGACCACCATTCAAACCTGTGGAGTGTTTACGAGGGACGAGTCCGACGCTTGGCCGAGAAACTGGCTCCAATCACCGCCCCGGACCCCACAACCCGCCGATGTGGCATTGAGTGGGATAATGTGGACCTCTATGACTCCATTGATTTAGGGACTACTGAGGGAGTAAGGTTCCTCAAGAGACTCAAGCAGCTTACTGAACATTATGGTTTCATCTTTGTTTTGAAGAACTCGGTGGAAGTTATTGACCTCCTGCCAAACGTTGAGATGTATATCAATGAGCAGGGGCAGCAATACAACGAAATCCAAGCCTACGCGGAAGTCGGTAAAAAGGTCCCTGTGTTGAATGTGGAGTATCGTAAGAAGCCCAAAAGCTCCCCTCCCTATGTATTCACTTTGTTTTACACGAATACAGGCAACATAAACGGGGTTGCAGAAGTCATAGAATAAGGGTAAAGGTAACCATTATACGTATTTTATACTGAATGTGAACGCACGGAAGAATGATTATTAAATTGGATGGCGGGGTATCCATTACCATACCCACAGCGAAGGTAATCGGCTTGTTAAGGAAAGAAGGTTACGAAGTCAAAGATACTCAATTAAATCGCGGTGACGTAGGGAGGGGTTCGATGGGGCAGAAGTTGTTCGCCATCACCTTCTATGATGGACAAGTCCTGACTTTGTATCAGGCCCTTGTCCAACTCATACCGGATTTGTTAAACGATATGGCGGGATCGGATGATACGGACCTGATTGCCAATGCTCACAAGCATCGGTTTACTTCCAGCAACTTGTTAGATTACATTCTGGAAAACAATCATACCGCCATACTAGCCCACCTTAATGGACCAGTAATGGTGGGCCGGATGATGACCAAAATGAGTGAGGCTTCCCCTTTGGTAGGAATCCGGAAAATATCAGCCAAGTGTTATTACGTTTGGATGCCCTACGATACCAAATGGGTAGCCGAGGGGGGCAAGCCTTTAGGGTTGCGAACGGATGAAGTATCCAAAGCTCAGGTTGCTGCGTTCAACAAAGAAGAGTATCTACCTCCGGGCCATCCTACTGAAAAGGAAATAAAAGACTCACTGAAGCCTAAACCAAGGCCTAAAGTGGGTAGGCCTCCGAAACCTACAATAATAAAAGATATCTATAATGCCGAAACGAGAGAAGAGTAAAAGAAGGGCCAAAAAATGGGCTAAAGAGGATACCCCAACGTTGTTTATCGGGGGTATGCAAAACGGGCAACTGTTGAGCGTCACGAACGAAGTTAACAAAGCGGTTATCTCGGAGCCCCCCGTGGAAGGAGTTCCGGATGAGAACTTGCGAATGGACACTTACTGGAGAGTTAAGCTGCACAAGACCACTTGCGTCTTTGTTGTGGATGGTATCACTCCCGAAGAACTCCAGTTAATTATGTTAGAACGTGCCACTCGACCGGACCCCCATAAAGCTCAGAAAGGGGCGACCATGAAAGCCTTCCGTAGCATAGCTAAAAAACTACTGCCAGACGACTCTCCCACTAACCCATTGGACCCCAAAAACTTACCCCCCGGTGAACGGGAAAAAATAAAAGATCTAGTTGAATAATACCCTCTTGACTCGCCTTATAACCAACGTATCATAGGGCCTATTGGTTTGCGAATGGAGCCTCCGTCGTTTGATTGGCTTTGGGCGGCGGGGGTTTCTAATCAGTAGGCTCAAACAACTCAAACTAATATGGATTGCACCACTACTACCACCCTAAACGTTCCCAAAGAAGCAGGGACGTTCGTTCATGTAGAAGCTAAAGTCATCAATGCAGAGGCAAGACAAGCTGTATGCACCGTGGCGATGGCGTTGAACATGCCAATAGAGTCCACCGAGGATGAATTAGCTCGGACCATGGACCTTCTCAAAGACGAACTGAACGAGGTGTGCCTGAGATACCACAACATCATTTCCCAATACTATGGGTATGGAGAGGAAGAGCAAATGGAGCTTCCTTTAAACGATCCGCGCCGTTCCCTAGAACGACCACTCCGTAAATGGAGACCTTTTTAGCTAAAACTATTGGTATGTGAAAGCTGCGGCCCACCCTCATACGTGAGGGTGGGCCTTTTTTTTTGTCCGCTTCGGACTTACTCGTTAGCTTCAGGAGGACCGATTAATGAATCAATGTCCTCTAGCATGACCTGCAAAGAAGCCCTCATAAACTCGAATCGTTCTTTCAATTGGTTATGCTCGTTCCATACATTTTGGGCCTGAGCAACGAAGTCTGCGGGATCTGCTTGCCCCCTAAACGAGGTTGGCTCCGTCAAAAAGGCTTTACTCAGCGGTTTAGGGCTCGCCGTAGGTGGTGCCGCCACCGGAGCGGTAACCACCTGACCAGAATCATCCTTCCACCCCCCGAGTTTAACGTCGGGTAGGGCGTCCTCTTTATGTCGGGCCTTGAATGCGTCGAACGTATGTCCAGCCGAACATTCAAGCTGACCCCCCTCAGTATGTCTAACGACTGATTTCCCACACCCCTCTTCGGGGCAATATCCTAACGGTGCTTTCATATTATTTTAGATTTATCTTGTAGCTGACGACTCCAGCGTCCACCACCTTTTTTATTTTATTGCTGTATGTGCCAGACAACTTTGCCATAGTGCGGCCGAAGGCCACCTTATTCATCGTCCGAGTAAAAACTCGTAAAGGCTCGAATTGCTCCAACTCTCCCATGAAAGCGGACACATTACCCTCCCATTCATGCCCCTCAGAAAGACTCCACCAGAACTGAATCATTTCCCAGTCCCTTTGGTCCGGGCTTAAATCTTTAGCCATAGACACGATTTCCGCATGGTGATAAGCGTTAATTCCGAACCGACCCGAGGCCCCCTGCGTAACATACGAAGGTGCCTTGAAGTCATTCACCAGCCACGCCAGCATATGCGGCAATTCCTTCTCGATTGTTTTTTCAATATCGTGACTGGAAAGAGATCGAAACCACGGGGTATGCTTTGGATTCATTTTGAATATCATGAGCTTATCCAAAATAGTCCCATCCAAGTTCGGGATCACCGCTAATGAATCCGCATCAGTGTTAGTGGTCAAAAGAATCCGACCCACCCTAGGGATATCAACCGGATCAGAATACATTACCCGAGCCGTTACTTTAGGGGTAGCCGAGAGTTTCTTGAGCATTTCGGAAAACCTCCGATGCTCTGAAACCGTAGCCCCTGAAGCGTTATCATCAATATACCAAATAGGTGACTGAGTGAGATCTTGGTTAAACCCTTCCAGCCCCAGTAAATACCGGCCAGCATCCGCACCACCATTGAATATCTTTGGTAAGAGGAAGGTGGAGAGCAAAGACTTACCCTTATCGTGGTCCCCGGCAATAATCAAACTATGTCCCATTTCAGGCTTACCAGAGACTGCTCCCAGATAAAACCTCTGAAGCCATGCGAATAGATATTGTGAACTAATCTTATCCTCCATGAAGTTATTCATCCAATCATGGAGATTAGGCCACAATGAAGGTTTACCACTGGTAGCGGCATTCAAAGGCCTCAGATTAGAGTGAGTGTTGATATACCGTTGCGGACCCTTTTCCACAATCTCATCGTAATTATACAAAAAAGGCGCAGCCCCATGGATACGCCTTTGATCTTGAATATAAACGATCACCTCATCAATCTGAGAAGCAGGATCGTTCTGCTTTCTAGCCTTATGAGTAAACCCCGCTAATCTCAGGCGAGCCATCAAATCTTCTTTCAGTATCGGTGACCAGTTATTGCGCCCGTCCTTCACCCAGTATTTTTTGCCATCAAACCAAGTATCCTCCACCGCATCAGCAAGCTGTTGGTCCCTGAACTCCGATACAAACTTCTCTCCGAAGATATCCGCCCATGAAAAGAAACTCTTACCTCCACGGGTGGAGTAGCACCAAATGCCCCCCTCCTGAACGATGCAACCTGCTCTATCTATGCCATCATCAATCCAAAATAAAGGACCCCTGCGCCCCACGTCAAAATCACCCACCCACCGGTTAGGAAACATTTCTTTAATCTTTTCCTCTACCACGTCCAACGGAATGGTTACCTTGCCCCGAGGCCCCGATGTCTTTTTAGCCACGTCAAAGAACAGGGACTCCAATACGGGGCCAGCTACCCTGCTGGTGGAGATTCGTTCCCACTTAGACCCAATCTCCCACATCATAGCCGGGTTTTTGGAACACTCATCCCAGCCACATCCTTTGAATAAAGCCTTACACTTCGTAACCGCCGTAAGAGAGTCCATGATTTTATCACAAAACTGCTCGTTATCCACCATCAGGGCGTTCTCAAACTCCCAGACAACGCGTATCTTGCCTGAGTAGGTCCTGTATATCCACGTAGGTAGCCAACTGGTCGGGCTCTTAGATTTTATCTCAGTGATGATGTCCTGAGTGGTAGTAGTTTTACAAGTATCCCCGTCATAGTCCCCCACAAAACCCCATAATTTGAATGCAGGATTACTTCCAGACACTCTTTGGTGAGGGTTAAGGGCCTCAGTTAATGTTAGGAAGCAATGTCTCGTATTCGGATGCACGCACCATTCCCTGAATTGTTCCTTATCCGTAAATTTTGGTATCGGATTAGGTGTGAAGGTAGAAGGATGTTTTTTGTCAACCGCCGTGGACGCACTCCCGAGCGTTTCTAAATAATGATACATGGCTTTTATTTGGTGTAACGATCAGTTTGAACCACCTCAGTTCCCAACGGTAGATCGGCGCACCAATCGGGGGACGTAGTCATGATTTCATGAATACTTTCTGCCTCCTCTTTAGAATTACTCCTGTCCCCTTCGATCAATACTTCATCATGGACTCTTAGTATGATGTTATGACCAGCATGAACGAGGGCCATTACTCTGTCCATGAAAATGTCACGCGCCATCGCTTGAACCGCGTTTTCTATGAGGATACCGTGCCAATACTTGAGACGGATGGGTTTCCCGTAACGCATGATTTCTGCACTAAGACCTCCTCTAATGGAAACATTCTTGTAAGTCAGGCATCGACCCGAGGGCAGTCCCATTTCGTAAGTCTTTTCAGGTTCCCTTGCCGCGCTCTTCATATCCCTCGCCAAGGTTGCCCACAACGCGACCAGCTTAGGGTTTTGGGCTCGAAAGAATCGAACCATACTCGACGCCGTATTGAAGTCTTGACCCGTAACGCTGGCAAACCGATTACCACCCATACCAAACTGGCAACCAAGCCCCATAGCCTTCATTTTATCCCTCAAAGCTGGATTGGTATCCTTTAGGGTGCCTTCAGCCCCCTTAAACATGCCGAATGCCCTCGCTTCCACCTCATACCAGTCAGCCCCTTTACGAGCGGCGTCCAACTTTTCAGTCTCTCCCGCAAGGTAAGCGCACACTCTGGCCTCAATTTGCCCAAAATCCGCAGAGTGGAAAACTACTCTCTCATTGGGGATTCGGATGCAGTGCCGTAGGTTTACTCCATACAAACTGCCCTTAATCATATTCTGAGCGTTCCAGCTTTTTGATTCCGGATCATCAGAACCACCCGAATCCCGACCCGTAGGGTAAGCGCCAAAGTATTTAAGATCGAACGGCAACCGCCCATTAGGGAGAACCTGCGAACGCATGGTTTTTAACTTCTGGTGCATGGAGTTAGCCCCGCGAAGTTTATGGGTAGCCTGTAGAACCTCGGCTTGAACAGGGTGTTCTTTCATCCATTTAATAACCTCCGGATTATCTTTGGCCATCGAACGGGGAGGCTTCAAACCCTCTTCACTCTCACGACAAAACTTGTTCCACGACTTAGAAGATAAGGCCCCCTCTTGGTGATCGGCCCACGGAATAGCATCAATAGCCTCATCAAGAACTTCTCCCAAAGTTTGGATACCCTTATCCAAAAGCCTGATATCAATGGGTAGGCCCTGCCTACACATACGAGTTGTCTCATGGGAGACTTCTCTCTCCCAAGCAGGCCAGTCGTCCATTCCTTTCTCCGCTAGGTCCAAACTTATTTTGCAGTCGTTCAGACAATATTCCGACACCTCCGCTTTCTTATCCTCTTTGAGCTTTTCCCATCGTTGCCCTATCATTTCTTTACGGACCCCTTTATCGACTTCGATACCGAGCCCCTGTTTACCCGCCATATCCAACGAGCGACCCCAACCGTGATAACTCGACATATCGGCAGTGCATTCAAAGGATTTAAAGTTGGTTTTCTGTTTAAGAACCCCTAGGATTAGTTCCTCGAAAGGGCGGTTGTGGGCCACCACATCAACTCCGTCCAGTTTTTCCCATGGGGCATCCTTGGGATGGCCCACCCATTTAAACCCGTCGTCTCCTACGATACCCACCATGTAGGCCTCGAAGTCAGGGTGATTTACGTAAAGCTGCTCGCCGTTGCGAACAGAACAATCTTTATCGTAATAAGTTTCAAAATCTATACAAGCACGCTTCATAATCTATTAGTTTGGTTAGAGTAGAGACTAAAATGGGGGAAGGTTTCCCTTCCCCCATTCAAGTGTAGTTACTGGAAGTTAGTGGGGACTAGTTAGGCAGAAGCCCCTTCACAAACTCCTCTTCAGTTTCGGAAAGGATTCCGGAACGCTTCATTGATGGGGAAAACCACGTATTATCCTTGTAGGACTTCAACGAAGATGTCAGCAACCATTTGTATGCGGACAGGGGGTTTTTAGAGAATGCCACAGCACTTGCCACAACCTTGGCGGTAGTTGCGTAAGCTGTTTTAGCCGCCGTGAAAGCGACCATCGCATAATGACTTCCCTCAAACTCATGGGGAAACATCCCTGCATCATCCTCCACGTCATCCGGCAACTTCACCAAAAAAGTGAAGTTAGCCATAGGCTTGCAGTAGTTTACTGCGCCGTATTCGGTAGAGAACCCTTCAGAGTGCATTTCCTCACGGGTAGCGAAGACTTTTGGTTGAGAGTCATCTTCCCAATCAATATCCTCTTGGTAACGCTTTACCATGTTCAGGACGATCACCTCAAGAGGGGAGTCCTTTCCAGCAAGCTCCATCTCTTTGTTGAGACAGATACCTCCGGGGGTAAAGCCCTGATCGACCAATTCAGAAGTCTTTGCAATAACGAGCAATCTCGGGAGCAGAAGATCTTCTTGATCCCAGTCACCCTCCATTCCATCATTAGGGGCAATCTTGGCGACCTCTGTTGTTGATTCCACCTTCTCCAACTCCTCCCTCTTCGCAGTCTTCTTTGCAGGAGACTTCTCTTCAGGATTAGCTGACTTCATGTTACCTAGTGTAGTTTTTGCCATAATATAATTTCTGTTTTAACTTTTAGTTTTTGTTTGTTTTTAGTTTTTTATTCTACTTATATAGTTAACGTCATCACCGTGAGAGATAAAATCTTCCGATTCTAGTTCACTAACGACTTCGGCAACTAAAGCTTTCTTCTTACCCGTTTTTGCGAAACTCGCAACGAGTTTTTCATACCCTGTAATGGGGTAGGATTTAATCCCTTCAAAGAACCCCTCAAGAGCGGCCCCCTCTTCGTCGGGAGAAATGCTCTCCCTAAGAATACCCCAAGCGGCCTTTGGACAAGTAATCGCCCGCCGACCTTTTCTAGTCTTAACCTCAAATCCGGGAATTTCAATTCCTTCCTCGAAAATCATTTCCCTAGCCTTGGCCTTCCATTCCTTAATCGCCTCTTCAGCGATGGGAGCCAGAATCAATAGCTGACTCATTATTTCCGGATCAGATACACACGCACCGCTAACAATCTCCGGTATATTCAGAACCTCACCCCCTCCGTGAAATCTCTTAGCCACCCCCGCAAGCATACTAGCCAAGGCAGGACAATGGCCCGCATGAGCGCAATATTCGCAGGTATAGGGAGTTGGGTTAAGGTCCTCTATTGTCGCGGCTTCAAAGTTATGTCGGAATTTTTTACCCGTTGCTATTACAGCAGAAATCTCCACCAGTATGTCTTGCATGTCATCCCTTGAGAATGTATGAGAAAGAATCTCATCACGTTGGCAACAAATTAAGTAAAAATGGATGGTATCAATTTCGGGGAATTTTTGAAAGGCCCCAAGAGCGTAGGCTTTAGCTTGCAAGTTGACGGCGGGCTCTTCTACAGCATGGCGTCCAGTCTTATAGTCGATTTGTATGGCCTCAGTCCCTTGGATGCTGAAGCGGTCGCAGGTCCCGAAGGTTTCTTCGCCAAGCAGTTTAATAATCAATCGAATCTCTTTATAGTCTTTGAAGTCATCAAACCCGAGATTCGTAAAGATGAGATCTTCTACGCGTTGGGTGTATTCAGCGAGTGAAGATTCCCAATCACTTAAAGCAGACCAGTCTCCTGTTTCCAAGGCTAGGTGAACCCGTGTCCCCATTTCCGCCGCTGGATTAGTCCCTGATTTACTTTTATACCCCGCGCATATCTTCACCAGCTTTAACGATGAAGGCCCAAACTCCGCATGGTCCTCTACTCCACCTTCAACCTTAATTACCTCTTCTGTTTTCATGGTGGTATTAGATACGTCACTTTCAGTGTGAAGCAAGTCTAAATTATTGAGTTTTACCATCATTCTTTCTATGATGTCCTTCTCTATAGTATCAGCCGCTACCAGTATTTGTTGCAAGGAGGGGGTTAAGTTCCCCACTCGGTCAACCCTACCCAATATCTGTTTAAACTCTTTGGCATTATAGGTAGGGGAGATCAACGCTACGCGGGGATGCCCACCAAGTTTATCATGCAGGCTAACCCCTACCCCACCCGCAGAGGTGTTACACAGGATTACTCTACTGGAGTTAGCTTGGAAACTAGCTATATAGTCATCTCGTTCAGTTTTAGATTGCCCACCCATTACAAACCCGTGGGGTTCGGTCAATCTTCTGGATACCGCATTAATAGAATCCGTAAAGTTCAGGAATACCGCTACTGAATTACCCTCGCTCCTATGGCTTTCTATTAGGGTAACGATATCAGGGACTTTCAATATTTCTATCTCCTGACGCAACCGAAGCAGCTTAGTAATAGCAATAGGCTCATCCCCGTCTAATTCACGATGCTCCTCAATCTTTTCGAGTTCGTCATTCAGTTCCTTTACCAGCGTTCTAATCTTGGATGTCTGGGAGAAGTTTATCGGAGTGGTCATAACCTTACATTCCGAGAAGTGGGTCCCCAAATCTTCGCGAGTGAGACGACTGCCTCTTGAGGGGTAGATTAGTTTATGAAGGTCCTTTAAGCGGTGAGCCTCCGAATCGGGGAATTGAAGGGAGCCCCATGTATCAAACTTACACCCCCATGCCTTAGCCCAGTCCCAAAAATTACTCAAGGTATGCAGATCAAGAGCATACCCGATAGATCTCATTTCGCGGGGGTCCTCGGCGGCGGTTGCTGAAAGGAGCAGGGTCCGGATATTTTGGGCGCGGGCACTGGAAAGCAAATTAGAATTGAGGGTCCTAACCCCCTTGGCTTTGTGAACCTCATCAAATATAAGAACGGTATCTCTTTGAGATACGGTCCAAAGAAAACCCTTCTTACCTCGGCGTTTAACGACGTGGCCTATGCGACCACCCCGAAGTTTTTCCCAAGTGAAGATACCTCCGTGGGAACACTTCTGTCCCTCAAAAGTAGTTTCCCATGCGGAGACTACCGCTTTCGGGCAAACCACGATCGGGGTAAGGCCCAGCCCTTTGACCGTCTCGATTGCACACAGGGTTTTACCACAACCAGTTTCAGAAGAGTCGAGGGCGCACCCCACTTTTTTAAGGGATTCTTGGAGGGAGAGAACGTGTTTTGATTGGACATCGAATAGAGTTAACATTTTTTGGCTTTGCATGTTTACGGTTTAGTTCCGTGCGCAGTTTTTACAGGGAGCTTTTCTCCCACAGGTTTTGCACGCACTCGAAAGAATACGAGACGCTACCGATTTGAAGCTGACTCCACTATTGGCGGTTATGAAAGGGTCTTTTATCCCTCCCGTTTTTAACGCCCCGTAACGAGCGATTAACGCCCCGTCCGCTAGGGCGTGAGTTATTTTCCATGAGGGCCATAGCTTTATAGCCACCCTTTTTAAATCGTTTTTGTGTTGAGTCTTAGTCACACCTTTGGGTAAGTTTAAGGGTGACTGCCATGCTTGTGGAGTAACCAGTGTAACCTTGCAGGATAGGAGGGACTTCATCACCCCCCGTTCAAACCCATAGTTACATCCAAAGGTAAAAGTGGAGGATACCCCCTGTTGAGGCATGGCATGGACCTTTTCAAGGTAAGCGAACTCTATTTTATGGGTTAAGGAAACCCCCCTAACCCAATCTATAAACCCCTCTTCTGTTTTGAACGTGTGCATGTCGAGAACCTTGATCCCTCCCGAAGAATCAAGTTCCACTAACGCTGCACCGCCCTTTATGCCCGGATCAACACCAATGCCCAGCATCGCTTACGCGTATTGATCCTCCAGTAATTTACGCATCATTAGTTCAACTGAAACTCCCTGAGCCTTAGCTGTATGGGTTAGTTGATCGTTTAGTGCGCCGGACACACTCACGTTATGAGAAACATCTCCGGTCATACGCTCAATGAGGCATTCCGCCACTAAACGACTCAGTGATGTATCCGAAGAATCGGCAAACTTCTTTGCCTTCTCTACGACTTTGCTCGGAAGGTAAAGAGTAACCTTTACACCGTCTTCAATTTGATTTCTTCTGGCCATTTTATGTGAGGTATATTACACGTATATTTATGCTTGGCAACAGTCAATTAAGGATTATACTGGATTAGTCTATGGCAATATCGAAATATGGTTACAAGTTCCCCGACGGAACAACTCCCGTCACAATGGAGCTTCACGCGTTCAAAAACGGACGCCCTCCCGAGCAAGGCGGATTGGGGAAATACCAGCACTTAGTCAACTCAGTAGACTTGCTTTGGAACAACCCCGCTAGGCCCGCAACTCGACAGTTTATCTGGTCCCCGTGGGCTGAGGATATGCTCTATGAAGCGTGCGAAAACCAGTATTTAGCCGTGGCCGGATGCGCTTCCTCCGGTAAGTCTGACACTTTCGCCCTTTGGGGTATCGTAAATTATCTGGCATCTCCAACGGACACGTTGGTTATGATGACTTCCACAACCCTTCGAGAAGCGAAGAGACGGATATGGAAGTCAACGATGGACTTGTGGAATGCGGTTCCCGGCCTTCCCGGCAAAGTAGTCTCCTCTATGGGGATGATTAAGGGCTTGGATAAGACGGGCAAGTTCACCGAATCAACAGGTATTGGACTTTTACCCGCAGAGCGGAAAAAAGAGCGGGACGCTATTGGTAAGCTAGTGGGTATTAAGCAGACCAATGTGTTTGTGATTGCCGATGAGCTTCCAGAAATCCCCGAATCGTTAGTCCATGTTTGTTACACCAACCTGTCCACCAACCCTAATTTTCATATGACGGGGTTAGGTAACCCCAGTTCCCATTTCGATGCTTTTGGGGTTATGGCCGAGCCTAAAGAAGGATGGTCAAGTGTTAGCGAATCTGATTATTCGTGGGAAACCTCACGGGGTTTGTGCATTCGCTTCAATGCGGAGGACAACCCCAACATAACAGAACCGGGAAATAAATACCCGTGGATGCCCGATCTGAAGACCATCAACCAAGCGAAGCAGGACTATGGTGAAAACTCTCTCCTCTATTATCGTATGTATAAGGGGTTTTGGTGTCCCGACGGAATCTCTAACGGAGTTTACTCAGAAGCGGATTTGGTAAAATCCAACGCTTCTGAAAAGGCTAAGTTCACCGGACCTGTAACTAAGGTGGCCGCACTGGACCCTTCGTTCACTTCCGGAGGAGACTTATGCATGGCCTACTTTGGAGAAATCGGTCGAGTGGGGGACGTGGACGTTATTAATTTTGGGGAGGCAGTCACCTTAAAGGAGAACATCAACGACCATAATACTCCTCGATCTTTCCAGATTGCCAGAGCCTTTAGGGACGAGTGCAGGGAACGGAAAGTGGAACCCTACCATACAGCGTGTGATGCTACCGGAGGGGGTGGACCCTTTTTAGATGTTTTGCACAATGAGTGGTCGCGAGATGTCCTAGCAGTTCAGTTTTCGGGGAAAGCCTCAGATAAGCCCGTTTCTGCCACCGACAACCGCCCCGCTAATGAACGATATGGTAATCGTATGTCCGAAATATGGTTTCAGGGAAACGAGTTATTGCGCTCAGGGCAACTAAAAGGCATTGACCACGCACTAGCTAAGGAGATGGTCTCCAGAATGTATGACACTACCGGATCAACGGCCCGTATCGTGGTAGAGGCAAAGAAAGATTATAAGGCCCGAGTGGGCCGCTCCCCCGATAGGGCCGATGCAGCGTTCGTGTTGGTTGACCTTTGCCGTGAGCGGATGGGGTTAATGGGCGGGGAACGATTTACTGTGAATAAAGGGAGGCAAGAGATTTGGGGAAACCGCATGAAAAAACTGGATGCTCTGTCACAATCCCACCACGCACACTTAGAAGTGGAGTAGCGGAACGATTGAGTGTAGAATTTAAAAACCAATAATATGAACGGCCTAGAAGAATTATCTGAATTACCCGTGTTGACCCTCCCTGAAAAAGGAGGCCCGCCCAAGACTCGTATCAAAGATGTTAAGGCGGCTAATACTATCTACGAGAATTTGCGGGACGGGGATAAGGTATCTGCTATCAATCGAATGCGAGTTCAGGCGATGTTCGATGGAACCCCTCCCTATTCAGACCAAGCCTTACGGGAGTCTGGCCAAGCCTTCCGGACCAATCTAAACTTTGGGGAGGGAGAGAAGTATCTGGAGCAAGCCCTCTCTGCTTATGTAGATCTAATCAACTCAGTGGAGCAGATCGTTAGAGTTCAAACCAAGTTTGGCACCAACAATGAGCAGATCGAATGGAACCGAATCATATCAGAAGAGTATTCGTTCCAGTTAAGGAAGTGGGATAGATTCCATTTTGAGTTCATCAACTTGTGCCATCATTTTGTGGGGCACGGGGTTGGAGTCACCTTCTTTGAAGATGACTTGAGTTGGCAAGCACGATCTACCGGCCTAGGGGATATTCTAATCCCTAGGGGGACCAAGTCCTCCACAGAGGCGATCGAGATAGCTTGCGCCGTCCGGGCAATGGACATTACTGAACTTTACCGTTACATCGAGAACGAGAAAGCCGCTGAGAAGATGGGCTGGAACGTTGAAGAGGTGAAGAAAGCCATTCGAGCGGCCTATGTGATTAACGGGGATACGGGAAGGAACTGGGAAGATCTGCAAGTAGAGCTAAAAAACAACGACCTGCAATGCGGAGCAAAATCAGCTAAAGTGAAGGTGGTTCATCTATGGTCGAAGGAATTTGACGGATCAGTGTCCCACTATGTCACTTTAGAGAACGCCGAGAATAAGGACTTCCTCTGCAAGCAGATCGGGAAGTATGAGAACATTTCCAGAGCGTTTACATTCTTCACTTACGGTATTGGGACCAATGGAACTTTCCACAGTATCCGTGGACTTGGGTATAAGATCTTCCCTCAGTTGCAGTTGAGTAACCGGATTAGATCTCAAGCAGTGGACAACGCCATGTTAGCGGGAGCCCCGATGGTTCAACCTAACGATGAAAGAGCTTTGGAGAATCTGGCCTTCAATTATTTAGGGCCTTTTGCCATCCTCCCACCCAATGTAAGCATCGTGGACCGCGTTATACCAAACGTGTCCCAGACAATGATGCCCATCTTGAATGATTTGGGTCAGATGACACAGGAACGTGCCGGACAGTATTCCACGGCGGGAGTTTTTGGTGGAGATGGCAGGAAAACGCGTTTTGAGGTGGCCGCTCACTTAGAAGAGGCCTCCAAGCTAAACATTACCGCCCTCAATTTGTTTTATGTCCCTTGGGATTGTTACCATGTCGAACTATCTCGACGGTTTTGGGCTCCAAGGTATTCTAAGCATACCGTTGGATACCAACAGGTTAACGAGTGTCGTAACCGATGCCTTGAACGGGGTGTTCCCGAGGAGGCGTTGGATCTAATAGATTGGGAGAAAACCCGAACCGTTCGTGCGGTCGGTAACGGATCAGCAGCTAACCGTATGGTTCAACTCCAGCAGTTAAACGAATTAGCGGGCACTTACGATGAACTAGGACGACATAATCTGTTTCGCGACCAGACCGCCGCTTTGGTAGGCCACGATGCCGCCGATAGATACATTCCAGCAGAACAGGAAAGCCGACTGGGAGTTCAGGCCAAGGTGGCCCAACTCGAAAATGATGCCATCATGAACGGTGCGGAGATCCTTGTTCTATTCGACGAGGTGCATCCGACTCACCTAGATTTACACCTTCCTAAGCTGGAAGAAATCTTCCAGATGACCGAGGAAGGCCAAATGGAACTTACTGACGCTATTATCCCTGCTTTACCTTTGTTTACCCATTGTGTTCAGCACCTTGAGCAGATTCAGGGGGATACCATGATTCAGGACAAGATAAAGGAATACAATCAACGTCTCCAGAAGCTGTCCGAGATGATTCTAAATGGACAAAAGGCTTTGGCCAAAGAACAGGAACAAGCTGAACAGGAAGCCGTTGAGGGAGAACAGGTTGAGCAGCAGCAGGGACCTTCCCCAGAAACACAGGCCAAATTCCAAGAGCATCAGATAAAACTTCAAATGATGCAGGAACAGCATCAGATGAAGCAGATGATAAAGCTCCAAGAACATCAGCAAAAAATGGCTTTGGAAGACGCCAAGGGGGCGCGAGACATACGGGAATTTCTAAAATAGGATGACAAGGGAAGACATATTGAACAGATGGCAGTTGAACGTCCAAGCACGGGCCAAGTGGGCCGAGTTTCTGGCCTCACCTGAATTTGAAGAGGGGCTACAAGTAATAAGGGCCAACTCTAAAGCAGTGGCCTTTATTGGTGAATCCGCAGAAGCGGCAAGCCAGAGGCAATATTATCAAGCGGGATACGAGAATTGTATTGACACTTTTGAAGTAGTCCCCGACTTACACTTTAAGAAGCACCAGAACAAGCATACCGAATGGGGTAATTTAGAAGAAGAACAAAATGAGTCAAACTAACACCGACACTACCGACACTACCGACACAATCGAATCCGATACCGTGGACACTTCCGTTGAGGAGGGGTCTTCCGTTATTGAGGACGCGATCGACACTATTGATTCCGATGAGTCTCCAGAGGATTCAAAAGATTCCTTTTTGGATCGGATCGACGAAGAACTAGGCTTTGAAGAGCCAAAGGAGGACGAGTCTGAGGAAAAGGACTCTACCGATGAGGCTGAATCCGGGGACTCCACCGATGGGGATGAGGACGATGACGTGGACTTCCCTAAGGCAGAGGAGCTTGATGGTCTTGATGACAAGGCTAAAATCCAATGGGGTAAGCTCCGATCAGAGCTAAAGGAAACCAAGGCCGCCCAAGCTGCTTTGGCAGACGAATTGGAGGGTGTCCGTAAACAAGCCCCCGTAACCGAACTGGAAACCCAACTCAAACAAGTCACCGCTGAACTCGAAGAGTTTAGGCAATCAGCGGCGGTATATGACGTGGAGAAATCTGACGAATACGTGGCTCAAGTGGCCGAGCCAATCGAAGCCATGATGGATGTGGCGGAAGAGATTGCTACTCGAAATGAAATCCCTCCCGAGGATTTGATCGACGCAATGGCCTTGGAAGGGAAAGCCCAAGACGAGAAACTTCGGGACATTACCGAGGATATGTCCGATAGAGATAAAAACAGAGTCTATCGAATGATGGATGATGCGGCCATTGTCTTCCAGCGTTCCCAGCAAATGAAGGATCAGGCGGCTGAACTGGCAGTTAAATATGAGAACGCGGACCTTGCTCGCAAGGAACAAGCCGCTAAAAAATCTTTGATCGAGGTCCGATCAGGGATTGAGAAGGTCTTTGAAAAATTTCAAAAGGTAACCCCAAGTCTAGGTGAGGATGTGTCCTTCGAGGCGATCAAAGCCAAGACTATGGAGGAGGACTTCTCCACTTTGACCCCTAATCACCGTGCCTACGCCCTCGCCGCAGGGGCAGTGGTCCCTAAAATGATCTCTGCCCTCCGCGCAAGAGATGCCGAAATTGCTAAACTGAACGGAGAACTCTCCGGTATGGTAAAAGCAAAACCCAAGGCAGGAGGGGACCACTCTTCTGCAACACCGGTTTCTGAGGGTAAATCTCTCATGGACGTAATTGAGAACGAGCTAGGGTTATCCTAATATGAATCCAACGGTATTGATTACGGGAGGGGCTGGATTCATTGGGTATCATCTAGTCAAAGAGGTGCTTAAAAACACCAACTGGAACATTCAGGTCATCGAGGGGCTGAACTATGCTACGGACTTGTCCAAGTTAGCTAGTGAGATAGCCACGTCGGGGTATTCGGATAGGGTAACCTTCTGGTATCACGATTTGAGGGCTCCCATACCAGATGAAATGGTCATTGGTTTAGGTAACCCCGAGGTTATCTTTAATGTGGCTTCCGGAAGCCATGTTGATCGCAGTATTGCGCAACCAGTCCCCTTCATCGAAAACAACGTGGCTTTGGTATTGAACATGCTGGAATATGCCCGAAAAGTTAAACCGAGAGCCTTTATCCAAGTTTCAACGGATGAAGTGTATGGGTCCGCTCCACCTGACTATTCCAATTTGGAATGGGACTCTATTATGCCGAGCAACCCATACGCGGCCAGCAAAGCTGCGCAGGAGGCCATCGCCATAAGTTATTGGAGGACTTACGGGGTTCCCGTGGTTATCACCAATACGATGAACAATTTTGGCGAAAACCAAAATAAGGAGAAGTTCATCCCCTTGGTGGTGGAAAAAATCCTGACGGGAGAGCCTTTAAGTGTCCACGGGACCTTCAAAGGTGAAAAGTTTGTTTCAGGCAGTCGTGTATGGTTGCACGCCGAAAACCATGCCCATGCGTTAGTGCATATTGTTAACAATTGTCGGATACATTCTTTCGCGGACGGGGATCACTTTCCCCTACGTCTCCACGTTTCAGGGGAGGAAGACTTGACCAATTTGGAGATAGTTAAACGAGCCTCAAAGATACTGGGTTTATCCGCCAATCTTGTTTTGGAGGACTACCACGGGAGTCGTCCGGGGCATGATCTTAGATACAGTTTGGATGGGTCTACGCTAAGGCATGAGCATGAATGGGTTCCCCCGCGTAGCTTTGAGGATAGTTTTGAGGCCACAGTTCTGTCGCTGGCTAAGAGTCATTGGGATTCTCAGTAAGTTTTGTTCTTGCTAATACAACTCTTATGGGATACTAGTTTAGTGGAACCGTTGGATTCCGCAATTTCCAGCAACAAATCGGGCTACTTCACTCCTCGGCTCAGGGAGAATCACAGAAATTGTAATTTAATGCCCAGAGGAGGGCTATAGCAAACATGTCTACACAAACTACTGGGGGAACTCCCTCAACCGATGTTACCGAACTACTCATTCGTGAGTCTGGTCGAATTTCTGGCGATATTTATCGTCGCACAATCAACACGAGCCCTTGGCTCAAGTTGATGAAACAAGGCAAGTGGCCCAATGAGATGGGCGACAATCTGAACGTAATGACTTACGAACGGACGATGCCACCGGCACCAACATGGCAGCCGATCAATGCGGGTTCTAACAAGTATTGTATCCCCGACGCTGTTCAAGTTCCCGTGGCTCAGACCATGCAGAACTACGGACTCGCTCATACCGCCGTTGAATCAGATCCTATCTGTGTCCACGACGTTCGTATGAGTTACAAGTTCCTCGATCAGCTTCGCAACATTCTTGATAACCTGACTGAGAACGTGGCTTGGATCTGGAAAGATCGTTACCGCGATCAGTATGGTGATTGGGCTCACAACAATGTTGTAGCTTACCTGAATACCAACGGATCTCTCTGCACCGCTCCGGGCCTCTTGGCCAACACGAGCGGATCAGTCGGACTTATTGGTCAAGCTGGTAAAGGTATGCCAGAGCAGGATAACACTCCTGCCGCGTTTACTGAGGCAAACGTGTCTCGTCTAACTCAGGGAATGCTGAATCGTTTCTACATGCAGCTTATCCGTGATGGTGGAGGCACCAATCCAATGGGTCGCACCGATGGGCGTCCTGTATTCACCCTTATCACCAGTGCTGAGTCTTCAGACCACTTGATTAGGCAGAATGCAGACGGAACCCGTGATGATTATCGCTACAGTCCTAAAGTGAATGAGTTGTTGAAGCCTCTCGGGGTCGAACGCTCTCACCGTGGATTTTATCATATCATTGATCCATTCCCATCCCGTTACAATTACGATGGAGGCGCGGCCCTCGGATCTCGTTGGGTTGAAGTTCCTGCTTACGTTATTGATTCTACCGGATACCAAGGCCAGCAAGGATCTGAAATCCGCTATGTGGTCAACCCTGACTACGAAGTAGCTGAATACGAAGATTCGTATGTTTACCACCAAGATGTTACGGAATGTCTCATTCCTACCCCTCTCGGAAGCGCCGGATCTAACGTTAACTTTGATCCTCTCACTTATCGCGGAACGTTCAACTTCTTGAACATTCAGGATAAGAACGATAACCCAGACAAGTCTTGGGGTTACTTCCGTGGAGTTCTTGCTAACGGTGCCAAGCCCGGAAAACCTCAATGGGGATTCCGAATCCGACATAAGCGTTGTGATGCAGCTTTCGAGCTTCTGGATTGCGCTGATGTTGTAATCACCTAATCCCTTCTTCCCTAATCCTACCCAACTGGTCCGCATCGTTCTAATATAATTGGACGATGCGGACTTTCTTTTTTACACCAATATCATGAGCCTCGAAGACGAAATAGCCCCAGAATTAGGAGGGCCTTTACAAACTAACGCCAAAGATATCAGGTCAAGCGGTGACTTACTTCTCGATGTAGAAGGCAATCTAGTAATTGACCTAGGGGATTTGGCGGGAGCCAACCGCTTCGTTGTTCGTGACGGCGGGGCTCAGGATTTATTCAGTATTGATTCCAATGGTAATTTGGTTATCAAGGGGTCCATCTTGAATCAAGATGATGTCCCCATTACTAATGATGCATGGACCAAGCTGGAGCTACCCATTGCCGAATTTGCAAAAACGTTACTAACCAATAACTCTGCGTCCACGGCACGATCGGAGCTTATCGTGGATGTCGCTGGAACAGACAACTCCCCTTCAGCAACCGAAACGGTAGAAGGTAAGGCAGAACTAGCAACTCAAGCGGAAGTGGATGCTGGAACGGATACAGTTCGTATTGTCACACCCGCCACACTGGCCAATAAGCCCAACACTACCCCATCGGCTTCTGAAACCGTTGCAGGAATCGCAGAACTAGCCACTCAAGCGGAAGTATCTGCTGGAACAGATGTTTCCCGTATTGTCACACCGGCCACACTGGCCGGATTACCCGCTGCTTCTGAAACTGTTGCGGGCCGCGTAGAACTCGCCACTCAAGCGGAAGTAGATGCTGGAATTGATACCAATCGCGTGGTCACACCCGCCACACTGGCAGGGTTACCCGCTGCTGAAATACCCTTTTCCACCGAAACGATTGCGGGCAAAGCAGAACTCGCCACTCAAGCGGAAGTAGATGCTGGAGCAGATATTTCCCGTATTGTCACACCCGCCACACTAGCCAATTACACCGGATTAGGAGGCACTACCCCTTCAGCAACCGAAACGTTAGAAGGAATCGCGGAACTAGCAACTCAAGCAGAAG
>Ga0209119_1000737_pt1 | contig 33311 bp, 32 predicted proteins | sample COG_03_FD_184747 | JGI IMG/M metagenome (GOLD analysis project Ga0209119, IMG submission 184747) | Pelagic Microbial community sample from North Sea - COGITO 998_met_03 (SPAdes) (version 2) | ecosystem: Environmental > Aquatic > Marine > Neritic zone/Coastal water | place: Helgoland, sampling...
AACCATTCTCAAGAATGATTTTGTCTACATTTGCCATTAATTCAGCTGATGCCCAGTTCATTTCTGCTATTTGAACATCACCACAGTCAGCAAAAGCTGCTGTTCCAGCTGTCGCAAGTGTTGCTGCGATCGCTAGATTAGTTAAAGATTTTTTAATCATATTATTCTCCCGATACGGTTAAAACTTTAAATTTTTAACCATGTTTTTGATGGATTCATCATTACAATTAATTTTGTAACTCCCCCAAGTGGAGACATTATTGATGATTCTTGATAAAAATCAAGGATATATATCGACAAGAATTGTATATAACGCGACGTTAAGAATTTTTTAATGTTGGCAATGCATAGTTAGTCTCAGATAAATATATGATTTTATGAATTTAATCACATGATATAGTTCAGCATTAATTGTATAGTTAGATTTCAAGTTAATTTGATCCAAGATAATGGTATATTATTGAGTGTATGAGATAACTTAGAAAAATGCTTGCAAGCCTGTTTGAGCACGGCCAAGTATTAATGCATGAATGTCGTGGGTGCCCTCGTACGTATTTACCGCCTCTAAGTTCATTACATGGCGTATTACACCATATTCATCTGAAACGCCGTTACCACCGTGCATGTCACGGGCTGTGCGAGCAATATCTAACGCTTTGCCACAATTATTTCGCTTCATTAAGCTTATTAATTCAGCTGGAACTTTATGATCATCAAACAAACGTCCCATACGTAAACACCCTTGAAGACCTAGGGAAATTTCAGTTTGCATATCTGCTAATTTTTTCTGGATAAGTTGCGTTTGGGCTAATGGTTTGCCAAATTGTTTGCGTTCCATTGTATATTGTCTTGCAGCATGCCAGCAAAATTCTGCAGCACCCATTGTGCCCCAAGCAATGCCGTAGCGTGCCCGATTTAAGCATCCAAATGGACCAGCTAATCCGGATACGTTTGGAAGGATATTCTCTTCTGGAACAAAAACTTCATTCATTTGAATCATGCCAGTCGTGGATGCGCGCAAAGAAAATTTACCTTCAATCTTGGGGGATTCTAGCCCTTTCATGCCACGCTCTAGAATGAAACCTTTGATTTTATTTTCATGAGCATCAGATTTTGCCCAAATTATTAAGACATCTGCAATTGGTGAATTTGTAATCCAGTTTTTAGCACCTGAAAGTAAATAGCCACCGTTTACCTGTTTTGCCCGTGTTAACATTCCACCCGGATCAGAGCCATGGTCAGGTTCTGTAAGGCCAAAGCATCCAATTAATTCGCCAGATGCTAGTTTGGGCAAATACTTCTTTCGTTGTTCATCATTTCCATAAGCAAAGATTGGATGCATCACCAGTGATGACTGAACCGACATTGCAGAACGGTACCCACTGTCAACACGCTCTACTTCGCGAGCTACTAATCCATAAGATGTGTAATTAGCGCCAACGCCACCAAACTTTTCAGGTATTGTCGAGCCAAGCAGGCCAAGCGCACCCATTTCATTCATGATTTCTCGGTGAAATACTTCATTGCGATTGGCTTCAATAATTCTTGGTATTAGCTTGTCGTGACAGTAAGCTTTCGCGGTATCGCGTATCATGCGTTCTTCTTCAGTGAGCTGATCTTCTAATAAGAATGGATCTTCCCAATGGAAGTTAGCTGGTTTTGATTTTGCAATATTTGGTGTATTAGAATTCATATCATAGTCTCTTTTTTTTTATATTGATAGTTTTTGATAAAAGAGGCAAGGCAGCAATTTTTCTGGTATTTATTTTTTCTAAGTGTTACTTTTTGGGGAAAAATAAATATGGGAAAAAAATGAGAGTTCTTGTTACGGGCGGTGCTGGCTATATAGGAAGTCATACTTGTGTTGAATTACTAGAAGCAGGGCATGAGGTTTTTGTAATAGATAATCTCTCAAATGGGCATGAGGAAGCAATTAATAGAATTCGAAATATTACCAATATTGAATTAAGCTTTATAAAAGCAGATATTCGTGACTCTAATGCATTAGACAAAGTATTTGGTACCTTTAAGCCAGATACAGTTATTCACTTTGCTGGGTTGAAGGCTGTTGGAGAAAGTGTCGAAAGGCCACTCAATTATTTCGATGTTAATGTTGGAGGGTCTATTTCGCTGCTTGCTGCTATGACGCGAGCAAAATGTAATAATATCGTGTTTTCTTCATCTGCTACTGTCTATGGCATTCCTCAATATTTACCGTATGATGAAAACCACCCAACCAAACCTATTAATCCATATGGGCGTAGTAAGTTGATGGTTGAAAATATAATAAATGATTGGGTCAATGTAGAAACAAATAGAAAAGGAACGGTACTCAGGTATTTTAATCCAGTTGGTGCGCATGAATCTGGTCATATTGGTGAAGATCCAATTGGTACCCCTAATAATTTAATGCCTTTTATTGCACGGGTAGCTTTAGGTCATTATGAATGTTTAAATATATATGGTAATGATTATAAAACTAAAGATGGAACAGGTGCGAGAGATTATATTCATGTCGTTGATCTAGCAATTGCACACGTAAGCTCAATTGAACAAAAAAAATTAAATAATTATGAGATAATTAATATTGGAGGGGGAGAAAGCAACACCGTATTAGAATTATTAAAAAAATTCCAAGAGATCGCTGGGATTAAAATTGAATTTAAATATTTACCTCGTCGTGAAGGAGATCATGCTGCTTCTTGGGCAGATACTTCAAAAGCAGTTGCTAAAATAAATTGGCAGTCAGAAAGAAATATAAAAAAAATCTGTGAAGATACTTGGCGTTGGCATAAACGCAATCCAAATGGATATGTTAGTAAAACTTAATAAAATTTAAAAGTTTTCTGAATAAAACTATTATTGATTAGTGTAAAATATAACTGCAAAAAAAAAGATAAATTGCATATAGGGAGAAATATGGAATTTTTTAAATGGTAATAGTGGTAAAAGTAAGTGAAATATGTATTTGATAAATAATAAATATTTTTATATCCTTAACATGTAGTAAAAAAATGTGACTCTATGAAATCTATTAAAAAAGCAGTAATACCGGTAGCGGGTTTGGGCACCCGAATGTTGCCGGCAACCAAGGCAATTCCTAAGGAATTGTTAACTATTTATGACCGACCAATTATTGAATATGTTGTTAAGGAGGCTATTGCGGGTGGCATAACTGAAATTGTTTTAATTACTCGAACTGGAAAAGAGGCTATTGAAAACCATTTTGATGCGAATTATGAGCTTGAACATAGGTTGGAGCATAAAGGGAAGGAAAAAATCCTTAAGACAGTTAAAAATATTATCCCCGACAATGTAAATATAATATCTATACGACAGTCAGATGCTTTGGGATTAGGTCATGCAGTATTGTGCGCTAAGGATATAATTAAAAACGAACCTTTTGCTGTGCTGCTTCCGGATGTTTTAGTTTTAGATAGTAAAAATAAACAGCCAAATTATAGCTTCATTCAATTAATAAAAGCTTGGAATGAGACAAAAATTGGCCAGGTCATGGTTGAGCGTGTTGGTGAAAAGAATGTTGAAAATTTTGGCATTGCTGATATGGGGGATAAATTGATTGAGCCTTTTCAAAGCAATGCGTTAAAGGGCTTGGTTGAAAAGCCTTTTTTTAATGATGCCCCATCGAATCTGGCAGTATTGGGACGTTATATTTTGCCACCAAAGATATTTGATATACTTGAAAATACCAAGGCCGGTATAGGTGGTGAGATACAATTAACTGATGCATTAGATAAGCTAATCTCTACTGATAGGTTAAATGCGCTAGAAACTGATGCTAATATTTATGACTGTGGAAGCAAACAGGGATTTTTAAAAGCAAACCTTTCTGTTGCGATGAGAGATCCCAAAACACTGAAAGAAATTAGTAAAATATTTAATAAAAATATCTAAGAAAAATTTTCCATTATAATATTTTATATTGTTTAAATGTAATTATTGTTTTTAAAAGAAAATAAGTTGTTGTTAATAATTAACTATTGTATCAAAGTGATATGTCAATTAATGAATTTTAAATTTTAAAATTTAAAAATTGATATAAGAAAAGGTGGTTTTCAGTGAATATTTTAATTCCAATGGCTGGAGCGGGCTCAAGATTTTCTAAAGTTGGAGAAAAAACACCTAAACCACTTATTCAAGTATTGGGTAAAACACTGATAGAATATCCAGATCTCGAATTTTATATGCCTGATTTCATATATGGAATGTGCAGTGATTACCTTGCTGATATTAATAAATAGAATATCTGCAGATTTTATTGAAGAGTGTTAATTTGGAATATTACCCTAAAAGAAATAAACTACAAAAAAAAATATGCTTTGTGTCGAGTTCAGGTTTTGGATTAGTGCAATTTAGATCATCGTTAATAAAAAAATTACACTCTGATAACTTTGTTGTAAATGCTATTTCTTCAGATATAACCCAAAATCAGTTAGATCAGTTAAATGACATAAAAGTAAATGTAAATAAAATAGAATCTTCAAGAACAAGTTTAAGCGTTGGAAGTAATTTATTGTTTGTACGTGCTATCCATCATTTATTAAAAAAAATAAAACCTGATATTTGCTTTACTTTTTTTCATAAGCCAAATTTGTTTGCTATACCTATAAGTAAATTATTAGGAATTAAGATAAGAATACTATTGGTTGAGGGTCTTGGATATGTTTACCTTTCAAAATCCCTTCATATAAGATTTATTGTAAAACCAATAATTACACTTTTATATTGTTTTTCTTTTCACATGGCCTCTAAAATTATTGTCTTGAACAATGATGACAAAAAATTCGTGAAGAAACTATTATTTTTTAATCATAGAAAAGTGCACCTAATTAATGGAATAGGTGTTTCCTTAAAAAATTACACAAATACTACTAACCCTAAGAAAGAATTCGACTTTATTTTCATTGGTAGATTTTTAGAGCATAAAGGGATTTATGAATTTATCGACGCTATAAAAATATTAAAATTACAGGGTTACAAGTTTAATGCTATTCTTGTAGGCGACGTAGATGCAAACCCTTCTAGTGTCAATTTAACTCAAATAAATAATTGGGAAAAGTCTGGTTTAATAAAAAATTTAGGTTTTTCAAATAGCGTAAATGAACTGTTATTTAGAAGTAAAGTTTTAGTATTACCTTCACATCGTGAAGCTCTACCTCGCGTTTGCCAAGAAGCAGCAGTTGCTGGTGTTCCATCAATAGTTGCGAATACGCCAGGGTGTAAAGATGTTGTGATAGACAATAAGACTGGTTTTGTTGTTCCAAAAAAGGATCCTAAAAAATTAGCAATGGCTATGGAAAAATATCTAAATGATAAAGATTTATTGAATGATCATTCAGTTAAAGCAGCTCAAAATGGAAAAAAACAGTTTGATGAAAATTTTATTAATTTACAATTTATTAAAATAATCAATGATGAGATAATTAAATCTAAATTACATTCGCCTGGAACAAATACATAATGAAATATTTTATGTTAATATTAAAATTGATTTTAATTGATGGTAGAAAGATGGCATTTTTACCTTTAATATTTATATTATTAACTGGTATATTAGATGCGATAGGAGTGATTTCTATTCTACCTTTTATGGCATTGATAACTAATCCAGAAATTATAGAACAAAATGAATATATCAACGCTGTATTCAAAGCTTTAAATTTCAGAAATAATAGAGATTTTATATTTTTTGCGGGTATGTTTGTTTTATGCACTTTATTATTGTCAATAATAATAAGATGTATTTCAATATACTTACAATTAAAATTTGCCTTAATGAAAGAGTCTACAATTAGCAGTAAGATTTTAGAACATTATATGTCTAAATCTTATGAATGGTTTGTTTCACAGCATAGCGCCAATATGTCAAGAATTTTGGTTTCTGAAGTGGGACTTACTGTCCATAATTCATTAGTTCCGGCAATTCAAATTTTTGCACAAATTATTATTGTTACATTTATAATGGTAGCATTATTTATAGCTAATCCATTAATAGCAGGTATTATTGGATTTCTTTTTGCGTTTATGTTCATAGTAATAGCAAAAATTACAAAGTCTCCTTTAAAAAGATTTAGTAAGAAAAGAATAAAGGCAAACGAAAATAGATTTAAAGCAATTACAGAGGCATTTTCATCTATAAAAGAGTTAAAATTTAGACATAACGAATATATATACATAAATAGATTTAAAGAAGCAGCTGATACGTATGGAGCGAACTTAACTAAGGCTATGACTACTGCATATATTCCTCGTTATAGTGTTGAAGCAATAGTTTTTAGTAGCACGATTATTTCACTTTTGATAGTTGTCTCAAATAATAAAAATTTCGTGGATACAATGCCAATTATTTCTGCATATGTTTTTGCAGGTTATAGATTAATACCTTCCCTTCAATTGATCTATACTAGTTATGCTCAAATTAAATTTGCTGAAACATCTGTAAATTTAGTAATCTCAAATCTTGATGAGGCTTTAGATTCAAATAAATATGAACAGAAAAAAACTGATTATGATGAAATTATTGAATATCAAAAAGATATTAAACTTAGTAATATTTGCTTTAATTATAATGATAAAAAGAATACTATTCAAAATTTGTCTATCTGCATTTCAAAAGGTGAAAAAGTTGGGTTTATTGGATTAAGTGGTAGTGGAAAAACAACTTTAGTCGACATAATGCTAGGTTTGTTAGAACCTAAATCAGGAAAAATCTTTGTTGATGGTTTAGCTTTAAGCTCTACGAATAAAAAATCATGGATAAAAAAAATTGGTTATGTAGATCAAAATGTTATACTTATTGATAATACAATAGCTTCTAATATTGCATTCGGCCTATGCAAAAAAGATATAGATATGCCCAGAGTCATAGAAGTTTGTAAAATTGTGAAAATCGATGATTTTATAAATAATAGCTTAAGTGATGGCTACAACACATTTGTAGGTGAGCGAGGCTCTAAGCTCTCTGGTGGGCAAAAGCAACGTATTGGGTTAGCTCGTGCTTTGTACTGTAAGCCAGAGATCTTAGTATTAGATGAGGCTACTAGTGCGCTGGATAATAAAACTGAAAAAAGTGTAATTAAATCTTTAGAGCTGTTGGACAAAAATTTAACTATCATTATGATAGCACATAGATTATCAACACTAAGAAATTGCGATAAAATTTATCATCTTGAAAATGGAATAATTTTAAAAGAGGGTAATTACTTGGAAGTAATAAATAATTATACAAGCGGTATAAATGTAGAATGAAATTTATATTACAATCGAGATATTTACTATGAAACATAATAAACGATTTACCATTGATTTAAGAACGCTGTCTTTGTTTAGCCCATCATGTAAATGTGTTGAACTTATTCCAGACCTAATAGACAGGGGTTATGATATTAAGATATTAGGTCGTGATTGGAATGCAGATAAGGAAAATGGCTTAACATTTGATAAAAAGAATAATATTTTTAGAAAGGGCGGCTCAAAATTTTTATGGGATGCTAATGTTCATCCTAGAGATTTTTATATTAATTTAATTTCATCAACTTTCCAAAATATAGATTATATTGAAAGTAATAATTTAAATAAAATAAGTTATTTGTATTATATCAAATCCATTTTTTCTCCAAGATATTACAATCATTTGCATTATATATCTTTATTTATGGAAAAAAATGAAACAAAAAGATACATAAATCAAAAGCTTAATTCACTAGTCTCTGGAAAATCAGTAAGGTCAGTGATTGCTTTTTTGTATAATTATTTAAACATTAAACTTGTATTGAAATTTAAAATAAAACCAAAATCCAAAGGTTTTAGATATAAACTTAGTCCTAAATTATTAGATAAAAATGTCAAACAATTCATAAAAAAAGCACAAAATGAAAACACAAAATACATATTAATTTTGCCAAACTGGGATGATGATGGTAAATATGAAAAACAAAAAGATCGTTTAAGAGGAATTCTTCATTCCGAATCTGAGTTTGAAAGTATGGTAAATTTTGTAAAAGAAGTTGATAAATATGCTCTAAAGGGTAAGTGTAAATTTATTCTTGCAAGTAAAAAAGCTGTAGATTGGCCAAAAATAATTAAATCTAATTACCTAGACCTTAGAGAATTTGAAAAGTATGGTTTTACACTTTCCCAAACAATTTATATCTTACAAGAACTAACCTCAATGACTATAAATTGGCCATGTACATTTTCTATGTGGATGACTAATTGTTCTGAAATATTACATCTCACATGGTGTGATAATAAAGATACCGCCGCTTGGACAAGAAATAATTTACACAAATTACCAGCTATTAAGGCGCTAAGCTTAATTGGTATAGAATAGTGGAGGCTAAGAAGGGTGTATTTTAGAAAACTAGTATATACTATATCATTGAGAATTAGATGGGCAGTAAAGCTTTATGATTTAATTACAAATTATACTTTGAGGCGTAAATCTAAAAGTAATATTCTCATGTATCATTCTGTTGGTGGGCATGAAAAAATTGAATTAGATATACCCACTAAGATTTTTGAAAAACAAATCCTAAGACTGATCTCTATTGGGCAAATTATACCACTTGAAAGATACTTAAACCTGAAAGCAAATGAAAAAGAAAACTTTTTTTTTGTTTTAACTTTTGATGATGGATTTGATAACTTCTATACTAATGTTTTTCCAATATTAAAAAGATACAATATTACTGCTACGTTATTTCCTGCAATAAACTTTTTAAATCAAGCAGATAATATTCCCCTTCACAAGAGAGTTGGTGCTTTTAATAAATTTAAGCCTTTGAAATTGGTAGAAATTAAAGAAATGGTTGATTCTGGATTGGTTAGTCTAGCATCCCATGGATATGGGCATATTGATTATTCGGAAGAAAATGATTTATTGCTTGATGAGGACATAAAATCTGCCAATAATTGGTTTAGTTATCATTTTAATTTTATACCTCAAATATTTGCATATCCAATGGGTCGCTATAGTCATAATAGTAATCTTATAATAAAAAAGTATTTTAAGATTGCATTTTTAGCCGGACACTCCGCAGATAAAGATGATAACATTAATTTACTAATGTTTCCAAGAATACCCATTTTACGAACTGATAATATTTTTTGGTTTAATTTCAAAATTAAAGGCTTGATCTTTCGTGAGCAGTTTATCATCCAAAAAATAGTACGGTTTTTAATGTTATGAGGAAATATACTTGGCCTTTAATTTTATTTCTCAAAATTGTTATTACAAGATTAAACTGGCTTGAATACATATCTAGAAATCTTGGATTATTTTCACCAGGCCCCGGTAGGTTAGGTAATCCAGAGAGGCCAATAAAAACTTTTTTAGATCACTATAGTAAAGCTGAAAAATATTTTTCTTCAATAATACAAAATGTTATAGAGATTGGTCCAGGTGAAACTGACTTATCAATGATAGCAGCAGCAAAAAAAAATATAAATAATTTTGTTTTGATTGATGTGCAGCCTTGTAGGCGGTCAATAAAAAATCTGAATTATGATAAGTATGCTAACTTCATTAATAAAGAAGATTATTTAAATGCCTTAATTAAATCTGACAATGGTAGTTTTCAATATTTAGACAGTGGAATATCCGCACTAGAAAATATTCAAGATAACAGTGTAGATTTTATATATTCACATTCAGTTTTACAGCACATAAAACTTGATCAGATAGAAACAACAATTTCCCATATTTCTAGAGTATCCCGTGAGGGAGCTATTCATAGCCATTATATTGATTTAAAAGACTGTTTTTCTAATAGTTTTAATAATTTAAGATTCTCAAATAAATTATGGGAAAGTGAACTAGTGAAATCCTCAGGGTTTTATACAAACAGAATTAGATTAAAAGAATGGATGTATTATTTTGATAAATATAACTTAGAAATAATAAATTATGAAAAAAAAAATCATATCAATCAAAGCTTTGATATAGAGAAAACTCATAATGATTTATCGCATATCGTAGAAGCGTCTGATCTATTGCTCTCTGGTATTAATATTACAACTATATCCAGAAAAGGAATAAAGATTGATGATAAAAAGAAAAATAAATAATATAGATTTTTTGACAGAAAAAGTAACTTTTGGTAGTACACTTGATTTTGGGTCAGGAAAAGGTGCCTTAGTGAAAGCTATGAAGAGACTTGGAAAATCAGTCGTTGGTTGTGATATTTTACCATGGTACCATACAAAAATTGGGCAAGAAATAGATGGAGTAATCATAGGAAAAGATCTTATTTTAAGCGGAATAAGTGAACTACCTTTTTCTGACAAAGAATTTGATCAAATTATCTCCAATCAAGTGATTGAACATATTGAAAATTCTGAACACATCTTTAGTGAATTAAATAGAGTATTGAAAAAGGGTGGCAAAGCGCATCTATTGTTTCCAACCTATGAAATGTTAATTGAGCCACATACTAGGATACCATTTTTACATAAGTTTAAATTTGGTGGTATCATTTTTAATTGCTTGGTTTTGAGTAAGTATGTTTTAAGTAAAAGAACATTTTCAGGAGTAAAACGTCATATCAAAGAAACAAATAGTTATTTTAAAAGCTCAATCCATTTTAAACGAATGTCTGAATTAAGATATATTTGCGAAAAAAATAATTTTAAATTTATAGATAAGAGCGATCAATGGCTAAATGATAGATTTAATTTTTCGTTTCCCATTAATTACTTTACTAATTTGATCCATCCTAAATTATGGATTGGATGTTACGTAGTCTTGGAAAAACTATGAATATGATTGCAAATAATGTTGATAACAAAAAAATTGTATTTGTATTTGATTTTGATGGTACTTTATGTGACAGCAATCAAACAAAGCATAGTGCTTTGGTAGAGGCACTTATTAAGCTTAATTTTTTTAATGATAAGGAAAAATCCATTTCTTATGCAGACAAATTTATTTATGAAAGTGGTCTTTCACGAGAATATAAACTGATTAGAGATTTTAAAAAAAATTTCGGCATCTCTGAAGTTGATAAATTAATCGAAGTATACTCAAATAATCTAAAGATAGCCTTTTCAGATGAAAAGTTATCATTGAGTTGTATTAGTGCCCTAAAGAAATTTAAAGAAAAGGGGCATGTGTATATCCTTAGCGGTGGACGCTTTGGAGAAATTATCCGTATACTAGAGAGATCTATGAATTTGGATCTTATTGATGGAGTGTTTGGAGGTGGAGTAGATAAGCAGATCATTCTGAATAACCTAAATAGTAAATATAGAGTAACATTTTTTGGTGATAGTTTGATTGACTTGAAGGCTGCAATAAATTCTGGTGTTGAATTTATAAATATAACTGGATACACAGATTTCAATTTACAAACAAATAAATTTAAGAAAATGAAATCAATTGGAGACTATTTTGTTGCATAAAGAGACTATATATATATTTGGCGCAGGTCGCATTGGTAAACAATTTATTCTTCAGTTAATAGCTAATGGTGTTAAAAATATTTATTGTGTAGATATTTATGCTAATATAGAATATCTTTGCTATAGTCTCAATTATGATAGTATTTATGGCAGGCGTGAAGATCTATTCAGTGTAGATAAAAAAAAGATTTTAAACACACAAACTGGATGTGAAATTCATTTCCTTACAAGTAGTAAAGATATTACTCCTGAGCTAAATTCTTTGGCAATTGATGCAACAGGTTTAAAGGATTTTTCTTTAAGTCTATCAGATAATTTTAAAAGAGTTTACATTACTAATTCAGCTAAAGCTGATTTTATTGACCAATATGTTATCTGTGGGACAGCAGATAAACTACTAAAAACATCTAAGTATATTAGCACCAGTATTTGTGATGCAACAGCATTAGCAGCTTCACTAGATCTAATTGATACTGAATACAAAATTAGATGTGGCCATATTACGACTTTGCATCCATGGTTGAACTATCAAAATTTAAGTGATGGCCCTGTCCAATTAACCTCTGCATCAACGGGCTACCTTGAAGATTTTGGGCTAGGTAGAAAAAGTACAGAAAGTCTAATAGCTAAGTCAACTACTGCGATTAAAGCGTTGCAGCTGTGTAGAAATTATGTAGAGAATTTTAGTAGCAATTCTTTTCGTGTACCTACGCCAATAGTTAGTGCTGCAGTTATAACTGTTAATACAAATTATACTATTAATTCATCATCAGATATATTGAATATATTTTCTAAAGCTAAAAATATAACCTTAACAGATAGAACCCGTGTTTCATGCGATTTTATTGGTATGAAGGCTGCAGCGATAGTAGACATAGAATCTGTTAAAATCAATTCCCCAGAAAATCAAATATCATTAAATCTATGGTATGATAATGAGGCAGGGTATGTAAGTATGGTTTTAGATTTTATTATCAATAATGAAGAAGGTTTTTAGAAATGGTTAAAGTTGTTTCACTTTTGATAGGTAAAGCAAACAGTACTGGTATGCCTGGAAAGAATTGGATGCCAGTAAATGGTAGGCCAGCATGTGAATACGGTTTTCTAGCTGGTAAAAGTGATAAGAGAATAAATTACTTCTATGTATCCACTGATTCAGACAATATTGCACAAATTGGTAAAGCAAATGGTTATTCCTTAATAGAGAGGCCAAGCAGATTGGCTACGCCAGAAGCTTTGACAGAAGATGCACTGGTGCATGCACATGAGGCTATCAAAGATGATATAGGTAATTATGACCTAATGGTTCTTTTGTTTGCTAATAACCCTGCAATAAATAAAAAATTGATTTCAGAAGGACTTGATAAATTAGAAAAAAATTCTGCCGCAGATTCTGTCTTTAGTGTATGCCAATACAATATGTTTAGCCCAATCAGAGCTAGAAAAATCGTTAATGGAAAAATCGAATCCTTTGTTGATTTAGATATATTTGGAGATGAAATTAGCTCAATTAGATCTTCTCAAGGTGATGTGTACTTTTGCGATTTGTCTGTTCAAATAATTCGCTCTCGCGTTTTTGATAATATTGAAGAAGGCAGTTTACCATTTAAATGGCAAGGAAAAGAAAGTCTACCAGTTTACAATAATTACGGTTTTGACATAGATGAAGATTGGCAAAAGGTTGTGGTGGAAAACTGGCTAAAAAACCATTGGAATGATAAATGATTGGTACATTTTTAACGATTGACTCAGTAATATGCTCAGAAATACTTTCAAAAGACTTAGATTTTATTATAATTGATAGAGAGCACGCAGCGCATAGTTTAGGTGAGACAAGAAACTTAATGAATGCATGTTGTGAGGAATGTGAGAAATTTGTTAGGGTACATTCATGCGAAAGAATTGAAATTCAGCGTGTACTTGAACTTAATCCAGACGGTATTTTTATTCCTCAAATTTCCAGCCTAGAAGATGCAAAAAATGCAATATCTTTTAGTTTGTATGCCCCTTTAGGCACACGTGGACTAAGTCCATACACTCGGCCATTTGACTATAGTCCAGCCAATGTAAATATCCAAAAAACTTCTATTAATAAAAAATTAAAAATTGCCTTCTTGATTGAAGGTCAGACTGGCATAGAGGCATTAAGTGATATTTTAAAGGGGTATTCTAATGATATTTCTGTAATATATTTTGGGTTATATGATTTTTCATCATCATTGAATTTAGAAGCTGATTGGGAAAATCAAAAAGTAAAAAATGGCTTACATCAAATAGTATCACTATGTAAAACATTTGATGTGAATGTTGGTACTATTGCTAGAACTCATAAAGAGATTTCAATTTTAAAAGAGCTTGGTGTTAAATATATAGTTTTTCAAAATGATGTAGGAATTTTGAAAAGCGGTTTAGATAAAATAGCGACATACAAATGAAATGTATTTTAGTAACAGATTATGTATCTGAACCACATATTGAATTGGCTATATTAAAAAATAAATTCCGTGTTGTAACTCGGGATTGTGATTTTAATAATTCGGATGTTGAGGGGGTATTAGTTTGGCATGATAAAATAAACAATGATTTTCTTGACCGTTTTCCAAATGTAAAATTTATACAAAGATATGGTGTTGGGTTTGATAATATTGATTTACTCTCTTGTAAAAAAAACAATGTCAAGTTTGCTAACAATCCTGATTATGGTGTCGAAGAAGTTTCAAATACAGCCATAGCATATATATTATATCTTAGTCGGGCTTTAGGGCAATATAAGCATATTTCAGAGATGCTTATGAAAAAAAATGATCAAAATTTATGGCAAGAGATTACTGGCTTAGGGGTGAAACGACTAAGTGAGGAAAAATTGCTAATTATTGGCTGTGGGAGAATTGGCTCAGCTATTGTTAGAAAAGCAAAAGAATTATTTAAAGAAATAATTATCTATGATCCTAAATTGCCTTCAGGAATAGAGAAATCTTTAGGTTGTTCTAGAGTAGACAAATTGCGTGATGGGTTGAAGTTAGCAAACGTAATTTCGTTAAACTGTTTATTGAATTCAGATACCAAGGATTTAGTAAATTCAGATTTTTTATCTAATTGTAATAATGATGTTTTATTGATTAATACAGCTAGAGGTGGTTTATTTGAAAATGATGCATTAATTTTTAATAGTTTATTAAATAATGAAATTGGGGGTATAGCTACAGATGTACTCAATGATGAACCCCCATCATTTGATACAGTTAGATTAATTGAAATGTGCCAGAAGAATTTCCCTGGACAATGCCTTATTGGAAATCACACAGCTTATTATTCTGAACAAAGCTTAGTAGAAATGAGACAGAATGCAGCAAACAATATTTTAGATTTTTTTGTCAATGGTCAATTTAAAAATGAAATTACAAAATAAACTTAATAGTTTTTTCCCTGATGCTATAGACAGTGAAATATTAATTTTAGGTACTGGCCCTACCTTAAGAAAAGGAATGCAGTTTGTTGAAAAAACAAATTTTCAAGGGACTATAATATCTTTAAAACAATCATATTTAGAACTTGAGGGATATTCTGGAAAAATTCTTCACCTTGTAAATCCATGGAACTACCAAAGATATATTCCACATAAGAATTCTCAAACATTTACAATATACATTGATGACTGTTGGGCAAAATTTAAACCTAACAAAGAAGATTTTGATTGGTACTTGCTTACAAATTATATTTCCAATGACAACCTTAAAGAATCTGTATTAGCAAACTTTAATTTTGAGAAATATTATATATCAAATCAAACTGATGATTTGAGGCCGTTGATGCCAGGTATTTTTGCAGAAGCATTGTATATTGCATTGGCTCTCAAGGTTAAAAAAATTCATATATTTGGTGTAGATTATAATCGTATTAATAATTGTGGAAATACCCATTTTTATGATAAGTCATATATAATTAATAAACTTTTAAAAGTTATATCAAAACCATTATTTATGAAAAAAGCGTTTAATCTTATGAAAATTAGAACAGAGTATTCACACGCTAGCCTGCATGAGCAAGAAGTAGCTATACCAGGTATAACTAATTTTATTAATTATATAGAAATCAATCACAAAGTTAAAATAAATGGCTGGATGCACAGAAAAAATGATAAAAATTAATCTTATTATATCTGAAGTGTGTTTTTTAAATGCCAAGAAATAAAAAAAAAGTAGCAATAATTTTACCTTCAAGTATGATTATTAGTGGATTGACAAGTGGCGTTACCAGACAAGCTCTTGGGTATAAATCAGCATTAGAATTAGCAGGAATAAATGCGGAGTTTATAAGCTTTAGAAATAATATTAATGAATATAGCCATGCACTTCTTATACAGCATACTCCTGAAATTAAATTACTTATAGAACGAATAAGAACTAAAAATCCAAAAATTAAATTAGCTTATTTACCAATTTATGATCCAGATAAGCCAACATCTCTTTTGAAGAAGATTTTATATACTATACCGACGGAAAAAATAGCTTTTATAAATAGCCCTAGGCTTATGAGATGGGCATGTGACCATGTAGATGAAATTTGGGTAAGATCTGAATGGGAGCGTAATGCAATCTTAAATACAAGAACTTTGTCAGACATTAATATTGTACCATTATCATTACCCTTTGAAATTCCGATTGATTTTAAACGCATTAAAAAAGATATTGATTACTTATTTGTTGGACACATAAATGATCCAAGAAAAAATTTAGTTAATCTGATTAAAGCCATTTCACAAATAGACGCTCACCTCTATATCGCTGGAGTTGGCAATATGGAATTAATTGTATCTAAATTAGGCAATACATCATTAAAAAATTTTACATATCTTGGATACCTTAAAGATATTGAACTTCATTCAATCTACAAGCGTACAAAAGTTATATGCCTGCCAAGTTATTTTGAAGGAGTTGGGTTATCGGCAATGGAAGCGAATGCATTTGGAGCAATACCAGCTATAACATCAATCGGTGGTGCAAAAGATTATTTTGAAGATCAAGCGATATATATTGACGATCCAAAAAGTATAATTCAAATATCTTCAAGACTGAGAGATGCATTAGCCAGGTCTAAAAAATTTGGAGAAAAGAATACTTTATTTTTGAATAAGTACTCTATTGAAGCTTTAAGCCAATTATTTAAAAAAATGAAATTTTTTGAATAAAAATTAAATGCGACCACTTATACAAATGAGCAATATAATGAAATGTAAAATATTAATAGCACCCTCTAAATCAAACAAGAAAGAACATATTCAACAAAAATATAAGATTCTATCAAATGAACTTAAAAAACAAAATATAGATTGCTGCGATCTAATATTGAAGTATTTTTCACTAAAACTATTGTTCACCAAAAATCAAATTATATATGTACGCGAAAGTGTTGTTTTATATCCTTTTTTATTATTAATTACTCTTTTTCATAAAAAATATATTCTTGAAGTTAACGGAAATCCAGTAGCAGATAGTAATGCACCTTATTTTATTAAAAAAGTATTATTTAAATTTAGAAAAATAATATTAGAAAAAAATAAAAAATTAAAGGTTATTGCGTTTTCTTATGATGAAATTGTTAATTATAATATTAGGAACAAAATAGTATCGAATAATTTCTTTGACTACAATTTCAGAAAATCAAAATTACCTAGATCAAAAAATATTTTAATGTTAATAGGTACTAATGCCAATTGGCATGGAATAGACAGAGTTGTAGAATTTGCAAAAACCTTAACAGAATATAATTTTTATATATTTGGTTTAGATGAATCTAGAAAAATTGATAAACCAAAAAACATTGAATTTTTTCCCTATGAAAGCATATCAAGTATCCTTGACAAAAAGCAATTTGGTTATGCTATAGGCAGCTTTGATTATTTTAAAAAAATAGGAAAAATAAAACAAAACTCATCACTTAAGGGAGTATTGTATCATTTAGTTGATTTGCCATATGTTCAAAGCTTTGAAGAAATAAATTCTGTTGATAAATTCGTTCTGACTTTAAGCTCTAGTGATATGGTAAACCTTACTGTAACCAAAAATAAAGTCATAAGCTTTTTCGATGTATGGAGAGACAGGAACTTAGAAATTAATGATGTATTGCATTTTTCACCAGCATTTTTCACTCAACATATTCTAAATTATTATAGAAATAAATAAATGAAAAACCTACAAACATTAAAGATAAATCCTTTATTTATTGCATTTTTTGTAGCTCTTGCTCCTTTTACTAACCAATCACTTTCATATTTTTTTCATATAAACAGTTATTTTTTATCTATATCGTTATTAATGTTAGCTTTTATTGGAATAATTAATAAGCAGATATCTATAAGAAAACCCTTTTTAACTAGAATTTTTTTAATTTTAATTATTTTTTCAATCTATATTGTTACATCAAATAGTAATTTGGAAGAAGCAATATTTTATCTACTACTGTTTATAAATTTTACATTATTTTATTCGATAATAACTATATATAACACAAAAAAATATGAACATAACAACAATCATTTGCAAAAGATCTCTATTATTCCAATAATCTTATTTACATGCTTTATTTTATTAATGGAAAAAGATGGAATAATCTTAAATATTAAAAATTCTTCTAGAATGGCCATAGATGGTTCAGTTTTAGGTCTATCAATGGTTTTGGCAAGCGCAGCATTTATATGTTTTTATAAATATAGAATAATTAAAAATAAATATTTAATAGTAATTTTTATAACTCTTATAATATTAAATATATTATTCTTTAAAACTAAAGGACCTCTTTTAGCATTATTTGTAACTATTTTGCTGATAGATAATTTAAAATTAAAGGAATACTTTTTATTATCTACTGTCATAATTTTTGCATTTTACTTTCTTACGTATGTTAGAACATCAGGCCTTGAAAGCATTGCTATTAGATTAGTATTGTATGCAAACACTATTCAAAATATCTTAAGTGATGGATTTGTTTTTAATTTGTTTAAGAAACCAGATCTATTATTTCATAATTGGATTTTTGAAATGTATTGGCGTATAAATATTTTTGTATTTCCATTTATTATATGTTGTATGTGGACATTTATAAATTTACGAAAATTTAGTATCAATGCATACTTAATGGGTATTGTTTTAATATCTGGTTTGTTCTCGTTTGAATTGGATGTGGTGGTTTATTCAGCATTAACCTTTATGATGGCGGCTATAATTGATAGACAAAATCAATATATACTAGAAGTTTCAAAAGTAGACTAATTAGTAATATTAATATAAAAAAACAAAAAAATAAAAAAGGATTTTTGATGAAGATATTGGTTGTGGGACTTGGTTACGTTGGTTTGTCTAATGCAGTTATTTTGGCTAAAAATAATAGTGTTACTGCCATTGATATCAATCAAAAAACTATAAATTTGTTACAACAAGGAAAGATTCCTATATCAGATAAAAATCTAGAGCATTTCCTAAAAACAGAGACACTTGATATAAAATTTGAAATGGCTTCATTAAACTCTTATTACGATAATGACTATGTTATTATAGCAACTCCTACAGATTACGATACTAATAAAGATAACTTTGATACAAATAGTATTGAGGAAGTTGTGGCGAGGGTGACTTTATTGAGTCCTAAATCTATTATTGTGATAAGATCTACAATTCCAATAGGTTTTATTGATAATTTAAAATTACAAAATAATAATCAAAATATAATGTTCTGCCCAGAATTTTTGCGTGAAGGCTCAGCCTTAAATGATAGCTTATTCCCCTCAAGGATAATAGTTGGTGAAAGATCCAAGAGAGCTGAATTGTTTGCAGAGTTACTACAAAAAGCCACTGTTAATCAAAGTGCAGATATATTATTGACTGGGTCAAAAGAGGCAGAATCTATAAAGCTTTTTTCTAATACATACTTAGCAATGAGGGTCGCCTATTTTAATGAATTAGATAGTTTTGCTTTGAGTGAAAATTTAATAACTGAAGAAATCATCAATGGAGTATCTCTTGATACTCGTATTGGTCAACAGTATAATAATCCATCTTTTGGTTATGGAGGTTACTGTCTTCCAAAAGATACAAAGCAACTTTTAGCAAATTATGGAAAAATACCTCAGAATATTATAAGTGCAATAGTGGAATCAAATAAGACTAGGAAAAAATTTATTTACACTAAGATTATAGAAAAAAACCCAAAAATAGTTGGAATATATAGGCTTGTAATGAAGACAGAATCAGACAACTTTCGTGGTTCTGCAGTAAATGATCTAATAGAAGCATTATACAAGAGTGGTATAAAATTAATAATATTTGAGCCTACAGTTGAGAATATTGATACGGATAATTATACTTTAGTAAATGATCAAGAAATGTTTAAACAACAAGCTGATTTAATTATTGCAAATAGATTTTCCGAAAATTTATTGGATGTGAAAGATAAGGTTTTTACCCGCGATATTTTCTTTTCAGATTAGATAATATAAGTTTTAGGGCACATTTAACAATTAATAATTTGATTGTAATTATGTATTGAAATGGTACAAATTTGAATGTTATGAATCCTTCGGATACGATACTACAATTGGAAAATAGTGTTATCATTTTAAACAATGGAGCATATGGTTTAGAAATTAAGAGACAGATTTTAGAATTAAATCCATTAATTGAAATTATTGATTTATAAAGAAATATCTGGTGCAGATCAATATTTTTGCCATTTAGGTTGTAACGTGTATATTATTAAGATTATTTTAATGGATTAATTTATGAAACACTCTTCAGCTTTAAAGTCAGACGATGAAATAGATCTGCAAGAATTATTTATATCCCTGTGGGTCTATAAGCCGGTAATAGTATTTTTTTGTCTATTGGGAATAATTTTAGGTGGATATTCAATTAATAGTTCTGAAAAAAGATTTTCATCTAATGCTATATTTATGATAAAATCAGATTCTAATGAATTAAATATGCCTGATCTAGCTCTTTTACCTAATTATATAAAGGGTGAAAAAAACAATATTTCAAACGATAAATTTTTTGGGCGAATATTTGTCGAAAAAATGGATAATATATTAGATTTTAGATCTGATCCGTTTTACAATTATTATGATCCTAATTATACTGATCCACTTTGGAAGGCCTTAATAAAAAAATTAATAGGGTGGAATAAATCCAATAATATTGAAGAGGTTATTCTGCAAAATATAAAGAATTCGTACGCTAAATACGTAAAGATTAAAGAAACTAAAGACGTAATAAAGATTACAGCCCAGCATCCAGATGCTGAACGTGCAGCCAATATTGCAAATGCTTTAATGAAACAATTAATATCAGATTATTATGAGGCTGAATCAGACAGGCGAAATAGAAAACTAGAACAACTATCTGATACATTAGCTAAAGCTTTAAACGATCTAGAATTATCACAGTTAAATGTAAAAACTTTTAAATTGGAGAATAGTGCATTACCTATAGAAAGTTTTTCTGCAGTTTCATTAAAACTTGACTCATTGCGAGACCAGTTAAATAGAACAGTTAATTTGCATAATGCGATGACAGAACTAAAGCTGCTATTAAAAAATAAAACAACTTCCAATGAAGACTATTTATTATTAAAGAACAAATTTCCTATTGTTGACCAAGTTGAATTTCGTAGGGTTCTGGGGCAAAATGAGATATCAAATTCTTGGGGCTGGCCAAAAGAAAGTTCTGTTGTTGCAGTTCTTGACACACTTTCAGAGAGAATAAACAGATTAAGTTCTCAAATAGACTCATCACAAATTAATGCAAAACGTTCAAGTAAGGCGCTGGAGACTTATGCCAAACTTCAAAGAGAGTTAAAAGTTTCTGAAGCTGTTTACTCTGTTTTAATACAACAAGTTAATTCTGAAAGTTTGTTATCAGAGATTGCAAGTGAGGAAGTTGAAATTTATGAATATGCATCGCCTTCAATAAGGCCGTCCTCCCCCAATCATGTAGTTATGTTGATTATAGGGGCATTGATTGGGAGTTTTTTTGGAATGGCTCTTTCTTTGATTTATGCTAACTCAAGAAAAGTATATTTCTCAAAAAGAATTATGTTTGATGACACTAGGGCAAAAATAATATTAAAAGCACAAATTTTACGTCGCTTCAGGCAAAAACCCTTATCTGAAATAAAATTATTACTTATGCAGGAGTCATTACCAGAAATTCGTAATTTAATATTAGAAATCAATAAATTCAAATCTAAATACGTAATTATAAATTCTTTAGATACTGAATTGTTAAGTAATGATGTTGCACTTGTTGTAGCAAGCTATATGCAATCAAGTTTTAATAAAGTCGCAGTTCTTAATTTTTCAGGCAGCGTTCTCAAGTCAACAGATAATAAAGGTAATACTATTATTCAGTCTTTTATATGTAGTAAAAAAGTTGATCATGTGTCAATACTACATACAAATGATGATATACCAATTTTGGACAAACTTAAGGATTCAAATTTTACTGAAATTTTAAAATCTCTTGATAGTTGTTTTGATATGATTGTTATGTGCGCTGATAATGACGATACCAAAAGTCTATTGCATTTTTTTGAAGGCCAAGATGTGTTCCATATATTAGCAGTAAAAATGAAGAATACAAAATCACAAGATTTAAAAAACTTAGTCTCTCTTTTGCCGGTTCAAGGATTAATTTATGAATAAAGTTAAATTAATTTTAATAATAATCTTAACAACATTATTTACAAATGGCTGTAGTAGGATTCTTGAACCTGTTTCACTTATTGCTACTAGGAATGATGATAGTATTATTACTCAAGAAGAATTTTTAATAGAAGTAAAGAGTCTTACGTTCAAGAAGGCTGTTGAAGCAAATAAAGATCCATATAATAGAAAAATCATAATTGAAGGTAGTGGTGTTCAAGCAAAGTTAGTGGATGAGGCTGTTCTATTAAATAGTAATATTCCAAAAACGTTCAAGAAAAATGAATATCTTATTGGTATTGGAGATATTTTAACATTTGATGTATTAAATGAATTTAATAATTCGAACACTATTTGGCCAAACGATACTAACACTAAAGAATATATTTTGGGAGTAGGCGATGAGTTAACATTAACTCAACTTATAAAGACAGAAGACCCTGCTATTCAATATAAAAATGAAAATAATAAGTCATTCAGTTCAACTGACAATGTCGAAAACTTACTTAAGTCTGAAGGTATAATAGGTAGTGATGGTAACATATTGTTATTAGAAATGGGTAGCTTCAAAGCTTCAGGCAGAACTCTTAAAGAAGTACGAACAGAAGTCAGAAATATTTTAATAAGAAATGGCTCAATACCAAATTTCCAACTTGAAATTACAGGTTTTAATAGCAAAAAAGCGTATTTAGTTAAAAAAACTGTTGAAGGTGGATCAACTATTAAGATTAATAATATACCAATCACTCTTGTAGAGGTTGCTTTAAGTGGTGGCTTAACAGGTGCTAATAAAAATAATGGCCAAATTACGCTTACAAGAGATAAGAAGAAGTACCGATTTACTTCTGATCAATTATTTAATGCATTTTCACCAAAAGTAATAATTCAAGATAAAGATCAAATTGTGATTGATATTGTTGAGCATGTTTCTGAAAGGGTTACTGTGAAAGTGGCTTCAACCGGCAGTATATTACTTCCGGATATAGGTAGTCTATATGTTAAGGATAAAACCTTAGCAAATGTCCAAAAAGAAATTAATAATATTATGTTAGAAAAAGGATTAATACCAAGTTTTCAATTGGAAATAAGTGAATATGGAAGTAAAAAAATATATTTGAATAGACAAAATGACTCATCAGTTATTCCTATTGATAATTCAAAAATGACACTCAAAGAAATATTGTTAAGTTCGAATAATCCTATAGTCAGGGATAGAATTTCCCTAATTACTCTCAAGCGTGATAAAAAAATATACCGTCTTACTGGTGAGCAAATACTAAATTTAAATACACCAGAAATATGGATGCAAGATAAAGATCAAGTCAATATTGAATATTTGTCATATAAAGAGGGTAATGTTTATACCTTAAGCGGTGTAGGTAATGCTAAGATTGTAAAGATTGATCCTTCGCGTCGAGAAACATTGGCTGATATTCTTTTCACAGAAGGTGGTGCATTAAATAATACATTGGCAAAAAGATCTGAAGTATATCTTTTGAGAGGCAAGAACCCATCTATAGCATACCACTTAAATGCGCAAAATGTTTCAAGAATTCTTGTTGCTGCAAAAACAGAACTAAGACCTAATGATATTATTTATGTTGCCGAACGACCCATAATATCGTTCTCAAGGCTCTTATCTGAATTTACGCCTCTTCGAGGACTTTTACGTGATTATAAGGATGGAAATATTCCGTAGTGTTAATTTAAAAACTTATAGTAGCAGAAATTCCAACTCCAAGTTTTGCTGAAGATGCGATTTTATCTAATGGAAAACTTTGGTAGTTAATAGTTCCATTTATGATTTTATTATTTCTTTTAATTGCAATATTGGCAGTGCTTATCCACCCTTCTTGTCTGTTAGATGATAAACGATGTTGAGGCGAGCTACTTGAATTAATTAAAACTTTTTTTAATGAAAACTTAGTTTCTATATTCGAACTTATGTTAGCCTCTGTAAATATTTCCAAAGATGAACCTGCAGTATCAATGTTAGCTCCCATTACAGCACCATAATTTGAATACTTATATATATAGTTATTATATGCAGTATTAGGGCCACAAAAATTATGCTTCGTATGACCAATAATTGTATTAGTATATTCAATACCAATTTTATGAAGCTTACTAAAAATTGGTTTATTCGTAGTTAATCCTAACATGTACATATTGCAAGAAGGTAACGAGCCTGCCTCATCTTCTCCTATTATTTGCGTATAAAAATTTATTGGATACTTGTTTCTGTACAAAGTATATGAAATACCAAAGCCCGCCATTTGGTTTATATTGCTTAGAGTATTCTCGTTTGTATCACCAGTTAAGGTTTTGTGAATTTGAGATATACTATCGTTATATCCTGCTCCACCCCATTGAAAAGTTCTTAAAAATTCAAATTTAAGTTTTTTTGATGGTGAGATTAACAACCGCAATCCAAATAGCATTGGGTCTGTGGAGCTGAGAGAGCTTTTCGTAAATCCATTTATAATGTCAAGAGATTCAATCCATTCTGGTATATGCTTGCCAGAATTATCAAGTTTTAAATATATGGATTTAAATGGACGAGCATTTGATGATAAAATCAATGAGCTTTTGGGAGAAAAAGACCAATTTCTGTCAATCATTCCGAAGCCATAGGTTAGATTTTTAGTAGTTTTTTGGAGGTATGAATGATCAAAATGTACATTATTGTCATTATCAAGACTAAAATGTAACTTACTAGAAAAATTATTTGTCTCAAATTTTAATGAATTTTTTATTCTTATTTGAGTAAATTTTTTTACGTATCCATTATGGTTCATGGATTGTGGGGCATTTAATTCAAAAGTAATTTGATTTTCAAGGATTTGTTGATTTGCATGGATTGGATTTAACTCTATCGTAAATAAGTTAAATATAATAATTATTTGTATATACTTAAGCATAATATTAACTAGTTCATAATTTAAGTATTAAATATTTCATTATACATATAATATCAAGTTGAGATTTTTTTTGGCTTGCTTTAAATGTTAATAATGTAACATGAAGTAATAAAAAAGTAATTGGGAATTTTTGTGGATTTTGTGGAAAATATAAGTAATAAAAATATAATAAACAACAATAGTGTTACTATATCTGGGAGTAATTTATTTTGGTTTTCAAAAAGATCCTTTGATATAATTTTTAGTATTGCACTATTACCAATTTTAATTTTATCAACAATAATTATTTTTTTTCTAAATTTTATATTTAACAGAGGTTCAATATTTTTTATCCAAGAGAGAATGGGAAAAAATTGTGAGCCATTTTATGCTATTAAATATCGGACTATGATAGAAGTTGATGTTATTAATAGAAATTATTCGGATCCATTGGAAGTCGATAGAATAACTTTTCTGGGTGCATCTCTGAGAAAAATACGTTTGGATGAGTTACCACAGATTTTGAATGTAATAAAAGGAGATATGAGTTTGATTGGCCCAAGGCCAGATTATTATAAACATGCTCAATTTTTTTTAAAAAATATTCCTGATTACCGTCAGCGTCATTTAATACGCCCTGGTATATCAGGTCTCTCACAAATAAGATTAGGTTATGCAGAAGGGGTTTCTGCTACCAAAAAAAAATCAAGAGTTGATGTCTATTATATTAAAAATGCAAGCTTTTATCTTGAATTAAAGATATTCTTTGCAACCTTAGCAATTATTTTTAAAGCAATGGGTAGTTAACGATTTCTGCATTTATAAATTATAAATGATTTAGAAAAATAAAAATAGGTTTTGTTTGGTTGCACTTAGTGGATTCGAACCGCCAACCTGCTCCTTAGGAGAGCAATAGTTTATCTGATTTCTATTTAAAATCAAAAGTTACAAACACCTTTTTAGAATTTATCAACGATTTGTAAATTTACAGATAAGAAATTATTCAATTAAAATTAGCATTTTCAGTAAAGAAAACCTACTTAAAGTTATTATTTTATCAATTTTCTCTTAAAAATAATCCAGCACCTATTTTATAAAAAAAATACCACCATCAAACTTCATTGAAATTTTTCCATTCAGAGTATCTTTATAAAATAAATGTGCTTCACCATCAATTTCAGTCGCTGGTATTATGACTTGAACATCTTTACACTTAAGTTTTATTTTTGTTGGATGAAATTCATCAGGAGATAACATAAAGTTAATTGCTGACATTTGGCTCGAAAGATTATTAAAGTCATCGCCCGTTTTTAATTCTAAAAACGTAAAACCATCAAATATATCTGAAGATGAAATCGGAGTGTTAGAAAGAAGCAATAAGAACAATAAGCTAGCACGTTTAAACTATTGAGTGGGAGTAGTTGCCCTTATTTAACTTATTGTTTTATATGCATATTCAATTTACACATAGGTAGTCACTTGTCTCACGTGCATGTCGAAATTTAGTTTGTAGCACCCACTTCAGGGCCGCATGGGAACAGTCGCCAGAGATTCAAAAATTATGTTTCTTTAGACACCGAGAATGCCCTTTTTTGTATTTCCAAACAAATTTAAATTGGACAAAGTCAGAACTGAATAGGAAAATACTAAATTCGCCTGTGGAATGATTTAATGAGTGGCCTTTAAGAATTGATGGAGGAAGAATACAGTTAGGTTGAAAAATTCTTAATTATAAAAACTACCCAATTAATAATGAATTAGCAGGATATCACCAAATGGGTGGCATAAGGATGCATACCATCAAGGAATACGTTGTAGTAGATGAAAATTGCAAAGTCTACGGTTCATCAAATCTCTATGTGGCTGGTTCATCCATATTTATTTAAGGAGGTCATAACAACCCCACTCTCCCAATTATACTGTTTGCATTAAGGCTCGCTAAACACTTTTAATCTTATATGGTTATATCGTCGTGATATACGCTGACATATATCTAGCTTTTTATATAAAAAGACTTGATTCTTAGTAGATGCTATCTTTTTGGGAGCCCACAGATCACTATTTTTTCTTATTTTTTACATAATAATCTAAATCTTCTGGTGTTCCAAGACCCCACATTGCTTTAGCTCGACTTATTCTAATTATTTTACCATCTTCTATTGCTTGATTATAAACCGGACAAACATAAAATTCATTATTTACTCTAATATTTTTTATAATCATTTCTTCGGCATATTTTACAAAGTCAGAACCATGTTTCCAATAATAATAACCAACAGTTGCATTTGTTGAAATAGGTTTTTTTTCTGCAACTTCTGTTACTATTCCATTATTATTTGTTTTTGCAAAGGACCACTTTGGATGATTTGCTTCAAATGTTACTATTCCGCCATCAGATTTGGTTTCTTGCATTTTATACATAAATTCCACGGGGTCCCAATCCACCCATTGGTCACTATTAGCAAAAAATAGTGGTTGATTATTATTAATAAATTTTTTAGCCAAAAGTGCTGTACAGGCCGCACCTTCGGTTACCCCATCAACCTCAATAACTTTGCAGTTCTCCGCTATAAGGTTTAACATTGTGTCTAAATTATATTTTTCTCTATGTTCTTTTTGAACAACAAAGTGGTAATTTGCATCTAATCCAATATTGTCTACAACAACTTGGATCATAGACTTTCCTCTTACTTCAATAAGAGGTTTTGGAAACGTATAACCAGCATTTGTAAATCTTGATCCTGCACCTGCCATTGGAATAAGAACATTTAGATTTTCATCTTTCCATTTTTTCATTATTTTTTTACCTTCTAAATTTGGGAGTATTTTTTCTCGTGTAACATCCCAAGGATCATCAACCCTAATATAATTTGCTCTTGATCTTTGTGCTGCTAATAAACCAGGAGGACTATCTTCAACAATTAAAGTGTTTTCAGGAAGAACACCCATCATCGACATTGCTTTCCAATACATTTCAGGGTGTGGTTTTGAATTTTTAACATCTTCATTTGAAAGAATTATACTACAATATTCTATCAATTCTGTTTTTGCTAAAGCAGTAAGAACTGTTCTTCTTATAGAATTAGAACAAACACCAATAAGATAATGTTGAGATTCAAGCTCCTTAAATAAACTTATGATTTCATCAATTGGTTTTAGTTGAGATATAAGTTCAAGAGTTAATTTTTGTTTTTCTGTATAAACTTGATCGTACAGCTCAACGGGTAACCCTTTATTCATCGTAAGCATGTTTAGCTTTTCTTTAGTTTTCCTGCCATCGTATATATTGGTGTGTTCATCGATACTAATATAATATTTATCACCTAGTGCTAAATTCAAAGCGTCATAATGAAGCTTCTTGGCATCTATCAATACGCCATCTAAATCAAATAATACTAACTTTATCATTTATAGTCCTCAATATAATCTGAGCAAATTCCACTAAAATTTTTTATCTCATTATTATACATTTCAGGCATAACTGCTATTGATTTTTTTACTGGTATCACACGTTTTCCAGGATATGCCCAAATATAATTTTTTGATGTCAGGGTATAATCATCCTCTTGATGCCAAAAATAATTTAAATTTGTATATGATTGTAAATTACAGAATGCTTCCATATTTTTAGCGTGAATCCAAAAAGGTTTTTTAGAAAAAAAATCAATAGATATCTTATGCTCAGGTTTATCATGACCCAACCACCATTCACCATTTGCAAACCAAACATCAATTTCTACTTCATATCCTAAATCTACAGTGGATTGTACATATGATGGATTATTTTCTAATTCTATCCTTCTACCTCTTATGTTACCTCTATGAGATATTAAAATCATTAAACTAGTTCCCTTAATTGTTCAATTTCATTAGATTGTTTTCACCTAATGACTTAGAAAATTAAGTTTGTCCATCAATTGAATTTATTTTAGAATGGGCAGGAATTTTAAAAATTGCATTGGGAAATAGGATACGGCATTTTTTATTCAATGGATTAACATGTCAAAAATTGGGTATATTTAGACAACTTTTATATGCCTTTTTGGATAATAATAGTAAACTATGCATCAAAAATTAGAAATGTTCAGATTGAAATTACTCAACTAAAAGAACAAAAAGCCTCTTTGAACGAAGATATGATTTTTGCTCCTGAAAAAGGCACACTTTTAAAGTCTTCAAAGATGGATATTCGCAATAAAATAAATCAAGTTGATGAACTGATCTCTAAGTCAGTAACTCTCATAAGCGAGCTTGAATATGATTTAAAAAAGAAAATGAGTTCATTGGGTATTAAGCTAACTAGAGAACAAATAAGAGTAATAACAACTAGAGTTGATGGTGATGAATTAACACGATCTTTTGCAATTTTTGATATTACAAAACAAATCTTAAATTCATCAAGCGTTATGGTTAAAGAGAATTCATTTAATGCTTATACAACAGTAAAATATTATGGAACTTATGTAATATTGAGTGAAATATTCGGCTATTCACAACGTGAATATATTAATAAAATAGAAAATGTTTATTTACCTGCAATTGATCAAATTGAAGAATCTATTAAATTTGCTAAAAGTTGTCTTAAAGATATAGTTTCATCTAATAATCGTGATATTTTAAAAAGTAATATATGTTCTAATCAATTTAGTTTGAAAGTCGTCGAAAGTTATAGAAATATTTTAACTGGGCAAATTGCAAATCTTGAAAGTGCTCTCTTAAGAACGGACGAGCAAATATTAGTTGCTTATTCAACTTACGATACTGCGGCTAACTCTGCTAACCTTGTGAATCTGATTAATGAAACCCAAAATACTTTTGATCGAATCATGGATATGCAGGTTCCAGATATAGTTCCTTTTGAAAATACTGAACTTGAATTAAAGCTTCAGGAGATCTCTGAACAAATTATTAATTCCTCAGCGAATTAACACAGATTTTAAAACTATTGTTAAACTTTTTTTGAGTAGGATACGTAAATAATACTTCGGTTTCTTATTTTCTCCAAAGAAGGGTTAATATCACCTCTCATATTGAATCTTTATATTCCCGTTTAACTACCATCTGAAATGTTTCACAAATATTGTCTTAGAATTGAGATCGTTCTCTATATCAGTACATATTTGAGGTGTTATGAATGATTTAATAGTATCTCTATATCCATCTCTTTCATATTCATAACGAGTCATTCTTTCACCACTATTAACATCTTCATCCCAAGTAATAGTTAACTGATCTAATCCCTCAAAATACTTCCTCATTACGTCTTCATTTGTTTTCCAAGAAGTATATCCAAGTTCAGAACATATTTGGTTCTTAATAAGTATCTCTCTCATTATCTTTAGTTCTGTTTCATAACTCTCAAAGACTGGAATATCTTTATGATAGTACCCAGCGCTGGGTACTATCATAACAATGAGTATAATTAGATTTAAAAACCTCATTGTTATATTTCCACACCATTATTTTGTGGTATCTAAGGTAACATAAACATTCTTAGGGTACACCATTTTTTGTACACGATTTGTACCTAGTATTTTAGGTGTTTTTTAGGGGTTATGTATTTTGTAAAACCTGTAATGTATTGTTATTGTTGGTTTTATTTGGTGACCCTGGGTGGATTCGAACCACCAACCTGCCCCTCAGGAGAACAATGGTCTATCTGATTTCTTCTTAAAATCAATAAGTTACAGACACCCTTTTAAATTTGTAAACGATTTGTAAATTTAAAGATAAGAAATCATTCAATTAAAACCAGTATTTATAGTAACGAAAACTAAGTAAGTGTTACTATTTTATTAATTTTCTTTTAAAAATAATCCAGCCCCTATTTTATTAAAAACACCACCATCAAATTTCATAGAAATTTTTCCATTTACAGTATCTTTATAAAATAAATGTGCTTCACCATCAATTTCAGTTGCTGGTATGATAACTTGAATATCTTTACCCTTTAGCTTTATTTTTGTTGGATGAAATTCATCAGGTGATAACATAAAGTTAATTGCAGACATTTGATTTGAAAGATTATTAAAGTCATCGCCCGTTTTGAGCTCTAAAAAGGTGTATCCATCAAAAAGTTCAGATGAAGATACGTGAATATAGTATGTTGCGTCTAATTTCTTATTTGATATTGGCATTTCACCTTCTAAAATGACGTCGTAACCCATATCTGTATTTTCTATTTCAAAGTCATCTATTTCCATAAACTTTGTTAAGATATTCTCTAACGCTTCAACTTGTGCTCGTGCTTCTTCATCCAGTTCTCCAAAGTTACTGAACTGAGCTTCAAACTCAATTACTCCATCTTCACCATCAATAGCAGCAAACACATCTTTTGCTTTAATATCCAGTTCTACAATTTCAGCCTTACAGGCAATAAGTAAAATACTTGATATAAGAAATAAAAAAATATTTTTTATATTCATTCTACGCTCCTGTTATATCAAAATAAATTTTATTGATATATTTATTTATGAAATAAACATAAGATATCTATATAGTCAACTTATCGCTAAACTATTTGTAAACGGTGTTTTGGGTGTTTTTTTAGGGTTGTATTTTTTTACAAAACTGTAACTTATTGTAATTGTTGTATTAATTTGGTGACCCTGGGTGGATTCGAACCACCAACCTGCCCCTTAGGAGGGGGCTGCTCTATCCAGTTGAGCCACAGAGCCATAGACGAATTTTAACAAAATCTGTAGATTTTGAAAAGGTGTAAATCTTGGGAATTTAAAATTATTAAATTAAAATATTAAATGAATGACGATAATGAAATAAAAGATAAATTACAAAATTATTTGCTTTTGCAGGAGGTAATTTCAAGTCAAACTATGTGGCATGCTCAAACTGGAGGGCGAACAAATAAAGTATGGCGACTCCTAGGCAAAGAGGATTTAATTTGTAAGTTGTATTTAGAAACGAAAACTAACCCACTTTTTAATAACAACCCAGAAGCAGAGTATAGATGTCTTCTTTGGCTTGATGGTTCAGAGATTTCGCCAAAGCCCTACAAGTTTTTCAAAACACCTTTTGGTGAAGTTCTGTTATATAATTTTATCAAGGGTCAAACATGGTCTCATAATATAGATATTGTATCAGATTTATTAACCCGAATTCGCAAACACCAGCACCCAAAAGGATTGCGCATTCTTTCTGCTTTGCCATCAGACATTAAACAAACTGGGCTTGAAATAATAAACAAGCTAAATAGGTATCATAAAAATAAATTAATTGAGATATGTCCAGATGTATCTATTTCAGATATTGAGCCTGTATTATTACACACTGATGTTGTGCCAGGTAATTTGATATTAAGTGAAAAAGGGTTGCGACTTATTGATTGGCAATGCCCTGCTATTGGTGACCCAATTATAGATATTGTGATGTTTCTTTCTCCTGGAATGCATGAAATTTATGGTTCAGGAAAACTTTCTATGAAAGATCATCAAAATTTTCTAATGAACCTTACACCTAAATTGCGAAGTCGGTACAATATACTTGGTCCCCTTTATCACTGGCGGTTGGCGGCATATTGTTTTTGGAAAGCTGAGCAAGGGTTTATTGAATATGAAAAAGCAGCATTAGCAGAAATAGATCTATTAAAAATGATTTAGCATAATAATGATTATTGTAGTAGAAGCACTTCCAATTAAAGCCCAAGTAAGTTTACTCTTAATATTACTCTTTTTGTGGTTCGTTATATTGTCCTTATCAGCAGTTAAAAGATTTTCCAGTAAGCTTGGTAGTTTCGGTCCAAAATGTGATAATGTTTGTGCTGTTTTTATTAAATCTCTTATCAATGCTTTTGGCCCAAGATTATTCTTAATATAACTCTCAACTTCAGGTCTTGCTGCTTCCCAAATATCTAGTGAGGATGGATTTAATGATCTTGAAACACCTTCAACAACAACCATTGTGCGTTGTAGAAGAATAAGTTCAGTGCGTGTTTCCATTCCAAATCTTTCAGTTACATCAAATAAATGTGACAGAAGTTTAGCCATAGATATATTCTCAGCATTTTGACCAAAAATTGGTTCACCGACAGATCTTAGTGCTTGGGCAAATAAATCTACATCTTGATCTGAGGATATATACCCTGCCTCAAAGTGAACTTCTGCAACGCGCTTATAATCTTTTTTTATAAATCCCATTAATATTTCAGCGTATACACGACGCGTATATTCATCAATTCGACCCATTATGCCAAAATCAAATATAACCAATTCACCTTTAGAATTTAACTTTAAATTTCCTTGATGCATGTCACCATGAAAAAAACCATCTCGAAGTGCATG
>Ga0209119_1000748_pt1 | contig 33136 bp, 37 predicted proteins | sample COG_03_FD_184747 | JGI IMG/M metagenome (GOLD analysis project Ga0209119, IMG submission 184747) | Pelagic Microbial community sample from North Sea - COGITO 998_met_03 (SPAdes) (version 2) | ecosystem: Environmental > Aquatic > Marine > Neritic zone/Coastal water | place: Helgoland, sampling...
TCTAAAAGAAGATGATGTTAAAGGAGGTCACGCAGCAGGGACACGTAAGCTTTTAAAAGGTGGTGACCCAGAGGTAATCTCTTACCTGTTTATGAAAAGCATAATCAATAGCATAAGTAATAAGTCTATGACTTTGACCAACTCAGCAATGACTGCTGCTATGACCGTGCAAGATGAATTCATGCTTGAAGGTCTGCGTCTGCAAAACAAAGCACTAACGAAGAGACTGATTGACTCTGCAAATAAGCGTACTGGTTATCACAGAATGAAAACAATCACTAAAGCTATGACCGATGAAGCTGCAAAGGGGACTATAGAATCTTGGGAAGCTTGGCCTAAAAAGAAGACATTAAAAGTAGGAGAAAAATTAATCTCAATACTTATGGAAACTGTTGGTTTAGTCCAAATTGTTACTGAGTCCAGAGGTAAGAACAACACAATCAAAAGATTGATAGCAACCCAAGACACACTGGAATGGGTAGATAAAAGGATAGATAAATTAGGTCTAACCACACCTCAGTATAAACCCCTAGTTGTGCCACCTAGAGATTGGGACTATAGCAACCTAGAAAATGGTGTCTATTACACTTACTCTTGCAGACCTGTAAAGTTTGTTAAGACAAGTAATCGAAACTACTTTGAGGAACTACGCAACACGGACATTGATGTTGTCTTACATGCTGTTAACTCTATGCAGAAGACTGCGTGGTCTATCAACCAGCCCATGCTTGATATGGTTACACAGTTATGGGAGTCAGGTGCAGAGTGGTGTCCATCTATACCTAATAAGTACAATGAAAACCCACCACCGATGATTGACTATGACGTGGCTACAATAGAGGAAAAGGCTGCTTATATTTCAGACTGTAACAGAGTCCGTGTGTCTAACCGTGAGCAAAAAGCAAAGCGTATAGCGTTCACCTCCTTGCTGGACTTGGCTGAAGAGTACAAAGACTTTGATGCTTGGTATCTAGGATACAACCTTGACTTTAGGGGTCGTATATATTCAGTGTCTGGTGTACTCAATGGGATGGGGCCAGACGAAGTAAAATCTGTTATGCAGTTCAGTAAAGGCAAGAGACTAGGTGAGTCAGGCGCACGTTTTCTGGCAATTCACTTAGCTAACCTTGGTGACTTTGATAAGGTCAGTAAGAAAACAATGGATGAACGTGTCCAATGGTGTGCTGACAACGAAGCATTTATACGTGATGTTGCAGCTAACCCGTGGGAAAACCGTGGATGGTGCGAAGCCGACAAACCTTTGCAGTTTGTAGCATGTTGCATGGACTATGTTGGTTACCTAGATAATGGGGTTGACCACGTATCAAAAATAGTCACCTCGCTTGATGGAAGTTGTTCAGGTTTGCAACATCTAAGCATGGCTATGCGCTGTAGTAGCACTGCTGCCAACGTCAACATACTACCTAGTGATACGCCTCAAGACGTGTATCAAATCGTAGCAGACAAAGTAGTTAAGGCTCTAGTGGCAGACTCACAGCAACCCCATGAGCATTGGGGGGAGCCTGTCCTGAACAACATGGGCAAACGAGTACCCAACTACACTGAGTTAGCTTTGGAGTGGCTCAAGTTTGGCTTTGGTAGGAAGGAGGCGAAGAGAAGCGTAATGACATATAGCTATGGTTCTAAACAATATGGGTTCCGTGAACAAATCATTGAAGATGTGATGCGTCCATTGAAGCGGTCATGTCAGAAGACAGGCATGGACTTTCCTTTCTCCTATGATGATGGGTTCCGCGCTAGTTCTTATATCTCGCGCATTCTTTGGGACGCAGTAGTTGACTCGGTCAAACGTCCAGCACGTCTTATGGATTGGCTAACTGCGAGTGCTAAACTGGTTGCCAAGACTAAGTACACAATGCCTGATGGTACGCTTCAGACCCTGCCTGTACGGTGGACTACGCCTCTGGGGTTCCCAGTGTTACAGAGTTATTACAACGTCACTAAGCACCGCGTAAGGAGCCACATGGGAGGGGCATTAATCTATCTTACTCTGACCGAAGAGACTGACCAAATCTGTAGCCGTAAATCCGCGCAAGGATGCTCACCCAATTTTGTTCACTCACTGGATGCGGCCCACCTTCAGTTATCGGTGGCTAGAATGGCTGAAAAAACTGGTGATGAAACTAGCTTTTCTCTTATACATGATTCTTTCGGCTGCCACGCTGCTGACCTGCAAGAATTTAGTAATGTGATTAAGCACAGCATGGTTGAAATGTATGATAGCAGTGACATCATTCACACATTGTATCTACAATTCCAGGCGCAGCTAAAGCAGGAAGATAGGGAGTCTCTTGACCTACCACCTGCAAAGGGTGAGTTGGATTATCTTGACACACTACTAAGCATTTATTCTTTCTCCTAATGGTCTTGAATTTAAGACTGTCTTAGGTGTATCAGAGCAAGTGTAGCACTATAGCACGATGAAACCGAAAGCCCACATCCCGTGGGTTTTCTTATATCTGGAGACTTTATATGGACATGACGATTGAGCAAGCATTTGCTGCGGCTCTTATAGCCAATGGCGAACCTTTGCCTTTGGATTTGATAGTAAAGCTTGTGAACCAAGGCGTAATTCTAAATGATTTTATCGCTCTCCATTCTTAACCAAGCGCAGATGCGCGACCTGACATATAGGAAATAATATGACCCAAAAAACTAAGAAGCAACCACCCGTATTCTTATCACCCAAAGGCCGAACTGAATGGCTTAAATGTTTTAAAGCTGACACAAAGTTTGATATTGATGGGGTTTTCGGTGGCAAGTTAATCATTGATAACAATGACGCTACTGACTTGATGAAAGAGTTAGACGTGTTGTTTGAAAAAGCAATTGATGCTGCGGTGGAAGAGACAGGCAAAACACGGGACAAGATTCGCACGACTGACCCTTACGAAGTCAATCAAGAAACAGGTGACGTGTCTCTAAAGTTTAAGTTGAAAGCGAAAGTTACCACCAAGAGTGGTGACGTGTTTAGCCAGAAGCCAATTGTGGTGGACGCTAAACGACAGCCTATCACTAAAGAGATTCCTTTGTGGAACGGCTCATTGGTACGAGTAGGCTACCAAGTAATCCCTTACTACACCTCACTCGCTGGTGCTGGACTTTCTCTACGCATGAAGTCCGTTCAGATTCTTGAAGCAATCGAAGGTGCTAACGAGGCAACTACTATTTTCTCTGAAGAGGACGGTTATTCATTTGACCCTGATGCTGCGGTTGCAAACATGCAAGACGAGTCAGAGGAAGTAGGAGAATTTGCCGATGACATTCCGTTCTAAACAGGACGTTGGTTTGAAGTACGGTTTTCGGTCTGGACTAGAGGTAAGGATTGCCAAGGAGTTAAAGGCTCAAGGCGTTCCTTACACGTATGAAGAGGACAAGATTAAGTACACCAAGCCCAGCCGTGTCTCCACCTATACACCCGATTTCCGAATAGGAAATATCTTCATTGAAGGTAAGGGTAGGTTCATGGTGGCTGACAGGCAAAAGCATATTTTAATTAAAGAGCAACATCCTGATTTAGATATTAGGTTTGTGTTCTCAAACCCTAAACAGAAAATCTCAAAAAATTCTAACACGACTTACGCAATGTGGTGTGAGAAGCATGGCTTTCTGTATTCAAAGGAGACTATACCAAAGGCATGGCTAATCGAAGCAGTACGGAACTAATAGTTGTCCACTGTAGCGCAACCAAACCCTCAATGGACATAGGCCGTGACGAAATTGACGCATGGCATAGGCATAGAGGATTTTTTGAGGTGGGTTACCACTACATTATTCGCAGGGATGGTGTACTGGAAACTGGCAGAGCTGAAGAAGTTGCTGGCGCACACGCTAGAGGTTTCAACCACAACAGCATTTCAATTTCACTCGTAGGTGGAGTGACTGAGGATGATGTAAAGGTCGCTGAAAATAATTTCACACCTGAACAGTTCGTGTCGTTGAACCAGTTAGTAAAAGGACTACAACATAAATTTCCTGAAGCAGAAGTGCTAGGTCATTGCGACCTGAAAGGTGTCACTAAAGAATGCCCATCGTTTGATGTGCGTCAGTGGCTATCTGAGCAAGTGTAGCACTATGGCACGACCAACCAAAAGGCCACATCCCCGTGGTCTTTTTCATTCTTATGAACTCAATAACTGAGAGGATTTACTATGACACAAATTCAAACTGTGTTAACCCACCTGACCAACAACCGTAAGATTACTTCTATTGAAGCGATAGGTTTGTATGGCATCACCCGTCTAGCTGCTGTTATTTACACACTCAACAAGCAAGGCATATCAATCACGACCACCATGAAGACTGGTGTTAAAGCCCCTTATGCAGAGTACAGCTTGGAGAAATAACCATGCGTGAAATAGACGATAGCCCAATGACAGGGCGCGAACCATGCCCTGCGTGTGGCTCGTCTAACAACCTAGCCCGATACGCTTCGGGCAGGGCTTACTGTTTCGGAGCAGCCTGTGACCATATGGAATGGCCTGACTCTGATGTTCCAGCACCGACAAGGAAACCACGAATGGCTATTGATATGATTGATGGTGAAGTAAGAGCATTAAGAAACCGTGGCATCACGGAGGCTACTGCTAAACACTTCGGCTACAAAGTCGGTAGCTACCGTGGACAACCTGTTCACATCTGCCCACTGCATGACTTGGACGGTAAGTTAGTAGCGCAACAGCTACGGACTCAGGATAAAGAGTTCCCAATCCTGGGCGACTTCAGCAAGATGCCTATGTTCGGTAGTAAGATTTGGAACCAAGGTAAGAAGTTAGTAATCACAGAAGGCGCGCTCGATGCTATGGCATTAAGCCAAGTACAAGACAACAAATACCCTGTAATTTCTTTGCCCAACGGGGCTGGTGGGGCGGCTAAATGTATAGCTGCTAACCTACCTTACCTGAATAAATTCCAAGAAATTATACTGATGTTTGACGCAGACTCTGCTGGTGAAAAAGCTGCGTCTGAGTGCGCTCCATTGTTCCAAGCTGGTAAGTGTTCTATTGGTCACATCGTTGGGTTCAAAGATGCAAATGAAGCATTGCTTAATGGTGGCGCACGTCAGTTATTAGAAGCTGTGTGGAATGCAAAGGTCTATCGTCCTGATGGCATAGTATCTTTGTCTGACATACGTGAGGAACTAGACGCACCAGTTGAGTGGGGCTTACCTTGGTATCTTGAGAAACTTAACAAGGCTACCTATGGACGCAGGAAGGGTGAGTTATATGCAGTCGGTGCTGGTACTGGTGTAGGTAAGACAGACTTTCTTACTCAGCAAATCGTGTATGACATGTATGAACTTGAGCAGACTGTAGGCGTGTTCTTTCTTGAGCAGAAGCCTAAAGAGACTGCTGTACTACTAGCCGGTAAACGCGCTGGCAAGATGTTTCATGTACCTGATGGTGCTTGGACTGCTGAAGAACGTAAGATTGCTCTTGATGAAATCACAGCCCATGACCGCATTCGTTTATACGATAGCTTCGGGGTCTGCGAGTGGGACACTGTTAAGGCCAACATTGAGTACATGCATCACGCAGATGGAATAGAAATATTCTACATAGACCACCTCACTGCACTGGCTACTGGTCAGGGTACTGACGAGCGAGTCGAGCTTGAACGCATCACTGCTGCTATTGCTATGTTAGCTAAACGTCTGAACGTAATTATCACAATGGTCAGTCACCTTGCTACCCCAGAGGGTAAGCCTCACGAAGAGGGTGGTCGAGTAACGATACGCCACTTCAAAGGCTCCCGTGCCATTGGTTTCTGGTGTCATTTTATGTTTGGACTTGAGCGTAATCAGCAAGCTGAAGACCTTAATGAAAGACAGACCACTACATTCCGTATCTTAAAAGACAGGTACACGGGTCAGTCAACAGGCGTGACTATTCCTCTTAATTACAACCACGAAACTGGGAAGCTATTCCAAGCCAACCCTTTTGATGTTGCCCCTGCATTAGTAGGAGGTTACGACACACCTTTCTAGGAGAAACAACATGCGGTTAATAGTAGACATTGAAACCAATGGCTTTCTGGATGTGCTAGACACCATCCATTGTATTGTGGCCTATGATATTCACGCTAAGAAAACCTTTAGGTTTGGGCCTACTGAGATTGATAGAGCTGTGACTTTCTTAGAGCAAGCCAGTGAGTTAATTGCTCACAATGGAATTACTTTTGATGTTCCTGCTATTCAGAAACTATACCCAGACTTTAAATGTCCCAAGGTAACAGACACCCTAGTTTGTTCGCGGCTTTTATGGTCTGACTTAGTTCGTATAGATTGGGCTTCTCTACCTACCTACCTACCTCCGCATCGCTATGGTTCTCATTCTTTAGAAGCTTGGGGCTACCGTCTTGGGGAATACAAGGGTGACTATGGTAAACAAGAGTCAGCATGGGATGTCTATACCAAAGACATGATGGACTACTGTGAACAGGATGTGAAAGTAACTAACCTATTATTTAATAGAATAGAATCTGCACGTTACAGTCCCAAGGCTCTGAGACTTGAGCATAGTGTTTCCAAGTTAATGTGGAAGATGGAACAAAATGGTTTTATCTTTGATGAAAAGAAAGCTTCCAGTTTGTACGTTGACCTAGCCGCACAGCGCGCTGAAATCTACCAAGACCTTCACACTATATTCCCACCTTGGATTGTCAGGGCTGGAGTACAGACACCTAAACGCACTGTTAGATACCGTGACCCTCTCAAAGCTGACCGACAGGAAGGGGCAGAGTTCACTGCCATTAAGATAGTGGAATTTAATCCAGCATCACGCGACCACATTGCCAATAGACTAATGGTTAAATACGATTGGAAGCCTACTGTATTCACAGAAAATGGTAAGCCCAAGATTGACGAGACTGTACTGTCAAAGCTTCAGTACCCAGAAGCCCAGCGTATAGCTAGGTACTTCATGTTGCAGAAGAGGATAGGTCAACTGTCTGAAGGTAACAATGGTTGGCTCAAGCTTGTTAAGAACGGCAAGCTTCATGGACGTGTCAATCCTAATGGTGCTGTCACAGGACGAGCAACCCATCAAAATCCTAATTTGGGGCAAGTTCCCTCGTTAAGTTCTGAGTATGGTAAAGAGTGTCGGGAGCTATTCACTGTCCCTAAAGGATGGAAGCTCATGGGTGCTGACGCTTCTGGGCTAGAATTGAGGTGCTTGGCCCACTACATGCACAGGTATGACGATGGTGAATATGTTGACGTGGTGTTGAATGGAGACATTCATACTGTTAACCAGATTGCTGCTGGACTACCTAGCCGTGCAGATTCCAAACGATTCATCTACTCCTATTTATATGGTGGAGGTGACCAACTTGTTGGTGAGATTGTAGGAGGTGGAGCGACAGAAGGGAAAAAAATTAAGAAGGAATTCTTAGACAAGACCCCTGCTTTAAAGTCTTTACGTGAAGCTGTAGTGACTGCTGCTTCTGCTGGTTACATCGTAGCATTAGATGGTAGACGCATTGCTATACGGTCACCACACGCTGCGCTCAATTCACTTTTACAAAGTGCAGGGGCGTTGATTTGTAAGCAGTGGCTAGTGGAATTTGAAACTGCAATGTGGATGCAGGGATACACACACGGATGGAAAGGCGACTACTGCCTCTGTGCGTGGGTGCATGATGAAATCCAAGTCGCTGTACGTGAGGACATTGCTGAAAAAGTAGGGAACATTGCTGTTCAAACAATTCAGAAAGTAACTGAGGTGTTCAACCTCAAGTGTCCCCTTGATGGAGAATTTAATATTGGAAACTCATGGGCTGAAACGCATTGAGGTACTTAACCGTGCCTATCTAAAACCCTTTACGACACGTAGTGACTTTGCTCGGACTAACGCTGAGTGGGTTGCTGTGTGCGCGTGTCTGGGACTTATATCAACATGTACAGTAGGCACGGAAGAGTTCGGTAGACAGTGGCACATCACTGTCATGGGACTCATGCGCTTGCGTGAAGGAGAGAATGAAGATGGCTGAAGTAATGGTAATTGTTAACCGTGAATACCTAGAAAGGTTAGAGAAGGATGCACACTTTCTTGAATGCTTAGATGCTGTAGGCGTAGAAGCTTGGGATGGTATGGAAGAAGCCTTAGAAATGTACGAAGAGGAATGTGGACATGACAGAAATATTTAAAGACAGAGTCAAGTTAGGCATGTCGCCCAGTGCAGATGTCAGTTGGTGGGACTGTCGTGAGGGAAAGGTTCAGTACATAGACCACATGGGTAATGATTCCTCAGTTGTTCGTGCAGCCCGTGTGTCCTTTGCTGCTGATGGACTTGAGTTTGACGATGGTAGAGATGCAGGGTTAATAAATTACTTAGCCAAGCACAAGCACTGGACTCCATTCTCACACACATCTGTAACCCTTCGCATGACTGCTCCAGTTCCTATTCGCACCCAATGTTTTAAACACAAAGTCGGCTTCACTGAGAACGAAGAAAGTAGGCGTTACATTAGCTCAACACCTAAGTTCTTTATACCAAGACAGTTCCGTAAGAATCCTGAAGGCAGCATTAAGCAAGGTTCGGGTGAGGATATGCATCCCACTGGTGACAAGTATTGGCGCAGACATTTTCAGACTGTTAATACAATGTGCTTAGACTCCTATCAAATGGCTATTGATGGAGGTATGTGTCCTGAACAAGCGCGTCTGTTGTTACCTCAAGGTATGGAAGTTTCATGGTACTGGACAGGTTCGCTATCTGCCTATGCCAGGTTTTGCAAGCAGAGAATGGATTCCCATGCACAAAAAGAAATACAAGTGTTGGCAGGTTCAGTCTCAAAAATATTAAACGAACTTTATCCTGAAAGCTGGAGGGCTTTGACCCAATGATTGAAACAATAATGCTGGTACTTGTATGCCTATCCTTTTCTGTTGTGTCTATAGCACTTGCATTTAACTTTGCTATGAATGCCTACCTAGATTGGCAAGAACAAGACGTTGCAATACAGCACGGTATACGGGTCATAACTGACCGGAACTCTAAAGGGATGGAAGAACATGACGACTCTATTGATTGATGGTGACATTGTCGCTTTTCAAGCTGCGGCTGCGGCTGAGACACCTGTCAAATGGGATGATGATTTGTGGACACTACACGCTTATGAATCTGTAGGGCAAGACCTTGTTCGTATGAAGCTTAATAAGATTCTTAAAGACACAGGTGCTGAAGACTTTAAGTTCTACCTCACTGGCTCTGAGAACTACAGGAAGGATGTACTACCTAGTTATAAAGGTAACCGTAAAGACACACGTAAACCTCTCATTCTAAAACCTTTAAAGGATTGGATGATTGAGGAATACAAAGCTGTATTACGTGAACCCTTTGAGGCTGATGACCTAATGGGTATCAGAGGTAGTGATGGTAATGACACCATCATTGTTTCTGAGGACAAAGACCTCAAGACCATTCCCTGTAGGTACTTCAACCCTGCACATCCAGAAGATGGAATCATTACTATCAGTGAATCTGCTGCTGACTTAATGTTCTTAACACAGGTATTAACTGGTGATGTTGTAGATAACTATAAAGGTTGTCCCAAGATTGGCCCCGTTAAAGCACAACAAATACTAACCAAAGCAACTCTTAATATCAGTGACAGTTACCAACGTGTCATTGCCATGTGGCAAGCCATTGTAACTACCTATGAGAAAGCAGGGCTGACTGAGGATGATGCAATAATTCAAGCACGATGCGCTCGTATCTTACGGTATGAAGACATCGACAATGAAGGAGAAATAATTCTATGGACACCCCCAGTTCCCTAGCACGTCAACAAGGTGGTGACCATTACGTTCACCCCATCCAGCCTATCGAATACATAATGAAAAATGAATTGGATTTCTGCGCTGGCAACATAGTGAAGTACGCAACTCGCGCACCACATAAGGGTCAGTTTGAATCTGACATTAAAAAGATAATCCACTACGCAGAACTCTGGCTAGAACTCCAGCACCTGAAGTATGACTGAGAAATAATATGATTATAAAATTTTATACAGAAGGGTGTCAGCCTTGTAAAGCAGTCAGCACTGTCCTTAACCATGAAGAGGTTGACTATGATGAAATCGACATAGGAAAAGATATTGACGCAGCCATACATTACAAAGTTCGTAGTGTACCAACAGTAATCAACACGGAAACTGGAGCTACTCTTATTGGGTTCAAAGGTATACGCGAAACAACGGAGTGGATACATGAGCATTGTAGTTGATTATAGCCGTAACGAATTACTGTCCGACCAAGCCGCAACACTCCTGAGTGACTACTACTGTCGTGAAGGGGAAGACCCTCAAGATGCATATGCCCGTGCAGCTATGGCTTATTGCCGCAATGACTTTGACCTAGCCCAGAGAATATATGACTACGCCTCTAAAGGCTGGTTCATGTTTTCATCCCCACTATTATCAAATGCCCCAGCGCAAGGAGAGAAGGTTCGTGGACTTCCTATTAGCTGTTTCCTTAGTTATGTTCCTGACAGCCTCAGTGGTCTTATCGACCATACATCAGAACTACGATGGCTTAGTGTTAAAGGTGGCGGAGTGGGGGGCCATTGGAGCGACATTCGTTCTGTTAGTGATGTTGCTCCTTCACCTATTCCTTTCCTAAAGACTGTCGATAGTGACATGACTGCGTACAGGCAGGGCAAGACTCGCAAGGGTTCTTATGCTGCATACATGGATGTGTCTCACCCAGACATAGTTGAGTTTATCAACATCCGTGTACCCACAGGTGGTGACCCGAATCGAAAAGCTTTCAATATTCACAACGCTGTGAACATCCCTGATTCATTTATGGATGCGGTTATGGCTGATGGTCAGTGGGACTTAATTGACCCTGCTGATAAAACTGTCCGTGAAACTGTGAAAGCCCGTGGACTATGGGAGCGTTTGATTGATACGCGCTTCCGAACTGGTGAGCCATACCTGAACTTCATTGATGAAGCCAACAGGCATCTACCACCAGCCATGCAAGAGCAGGGTTTAAAGATACACGGGTCGAACCTCTGCAATGAGATTCACTTACCGACCTCTGAAGAACGAACAGCAGTGTGTTGTTTGTCTAGTGTGAACCTAGAGCATTATGAGCATTGGAAAAATACCAGTATGGTAGCTGACCTGATTGAAATGCTGGATAACGTGATTTCATTCTTCTGTTTTAATGCTCCTAAAGAATTGTTTAAGGCTATCTACAGTGCGACACAAGAGAGAAGTTTAGGACTAGGGGCAATGGGGTTCCATAGTGCTTTGCAACGCGCACGTATCCCTTGGGAATCTCCAATGGCTACGTCCTACAACACTGATATGTTTACGCATATCAAAGCTCAAGCTAGAGCTGCTACTGTACATCTGGCCCGTGAGCGTGGTTCTTGTCCTGATGTTGATGGAGTGCGTAATAGTCACTTGTTAGCTATTGCTCCTAACGCCAACTCGTCAATCATTGCTGGCTGTTCAGCATCCATTGAACCTCTAAAGTCTAATGCATTCACACACCGTACCCGTGTCGGAGCGCACCTTGTCGTCAACCCTTACCTTGAAAAGGTAATCTTTGACTATGCATACTTATGGAAGAATGAGTTTGATAGACATAGTTGGATAGAGGAACAATGGACTTCAATCATTCTGCACGAAGGTAGCGTACAGCATTTAGAGTGGATGGATGATTGGGATAAGGAAATTTATAAGACCGCATTTGAACTAGACCAACGCTGGGTTGTAGACCACGCAGCAGAGCGTCAGCCATTTATTTGCCAAGGTCAATCTGTAAACTTGTTCTTCCCTGCTGGGACGGATAAAGCTTACGTCAACGAAGTCCATCTAAGGGCTTTCAACAAAAAATTAAAAGGGCTGTATTATCTTCGTACAAGTGCTGGTGCAAAAGCAGACACAGTAAGCTTCAAGCCGAGCCGTGTTGCTCTTAAAGACTATGCCGATGATGATGAATGCCTTTCTTGCCAAGGATAACCAATGAGTTTGTTAGACCAATCACCAGCATACAAACCTTTCGCCAACCCTAGCTTTGTCAATCAAGCAATTGAGCATGACAAGCTGGCATGGGGTGAATGGGAATGCGACCTACAAGAAGATGTAGCACAGTGGAAGTCTGGAAAGATTTCCTTCAGTGAGAAAAACTTTATTACCCAAATCCTTCGTCTATTCACTCAGTCTGATGTGATAGTCGGGGGTAGTTATGTTGATGTGTTCTTACCTCGTATCAAAAACAATGAGGCTAGAATGATGATGCTGTCATTCGCACAGCGAGAGACAATCCACATGCGTAGCTATGCATTACTCAATGACACCCTTGGGTTTCCAGAGTCAGAGTACACAGCTTTTCTTGAGTATGAAGCTATGGCTGACAAGATTGAGTTTATGCAAACCTTTGACCCAGACACTAAGCAAGGTCTAGCCAAGTCTATTGCTCAGACTGTCTGTAATGAGGGTATGTCCCTGTTCTCTGCCTTCGTCATGCTCCTAAACTTCCAGCGTTTTGGAAAGCTCAAGGGGATGTGCGAGATAGTTGAATGGTCAATACGTGACGAGACAATGCATGTCGATGGTATGACTGCATTGTTCCGTCAGTACATTACTGAAAACCCAGAGGTTGTTAATGATGAATTTAAACAGTCTATCTACGATATGTATCGGACTGCGGTTACGCTTGAAGATAAAGTTATTGATTTGGCGTTTGAACTTGGTGCTATGGAAGGTATCACTCAAAACGAAGTTAAAGAATATATACGGTATATCGCAGATAGACGTTTAATTAACTTAGGATTGAAGCCTAATTGGGATGTTGAATCTAATCCACTACCTTGGTTAGATTGGGTTTTAAATGGCGACAGCTTTAAGAATTTCTTTGAAGGTCGCGTAACAGATTACTCTGCTGATGGAATGTCAGGAGACTCATGGGGATGGTAAAAGACATGCCACGTCAACAACGTAAGCAAAAACCAAAGCGTGAAATTAAAGATAAGTTCATGGAAGAACGGACTCCAAAGACAGCACTTCGGCCTAAGACTATTATGCAAGCACGTTACATAGAGGCTATTAATAGCTTCACGCAAACCATAAGTCTAGGTTGTGCTGGCACGGGCAAGACATACATAGCCAGCACTATGGCAGCGCACTTATACATGCAAGGGACTATTGATAAGATAATCCTGACACGCCCTAACGTACCATCCTCTCGCTCACTGGGTTCATTTCCTGGAACTTTAGAAGAGAAGATGGCTCCTTGGACTACTCCTGTTGTAGAGGTTCTAAAGAACTGCATGGGTGGTGCATACGAAAATGCGATTAGGCGTGGTGCAATTATTGTTGCTCCATTTGAGACTATGCGTGGTTCATCATTCAGTGATGCATTCGTTATTATGGACGAAGCGCAGAACACAACACCAGAAGAAATGAAGATGTTCACCACCCGTATAGGTGAGAACTGCCGCATCGTAATCAATGGTGACATTGCACAATCTGACATACGTCAAACCAGTGGACTTGCGACAATCATTGAACTTGCACAACGCTTTAACCTTCCTGTTCCTGTTATTGAATTTGGTATTGACGATGTTGTCCGTAGCAAAGAATGCAAAATGTGGATTGAAGCGTTTGACAAACACAAAATCTAACCAACTGTCGCACTATAAGGACTCTCAATGGATATTGACAAATGGCCTCCTGTATCAACTGAGGTTGTAGAGGCACTTAAAAAGTTATTCCCCCTCAACCCTGAAATACTAACCTTCACTCCTGAAATGACTCAGGAATGGAAAGGTATTTACAGAGTCATAAACTTTTTAGAATTGGTTAATAATGACCAACTAAACCCACACTCGGAGAATTAAATATGTGTTTTGGCGGCTCCTCCCCTGCACCTAATCCACCCCCACCACCTACTCCACCACCAGCAGACCTTGCACCTACGGCTCCCCGTATTGGTGAGAATGGTGATGTAGACAACAAGCGTTCACAGACCAACAAGAAGAAGAAAGGCACTTCTGCCTTGCGTATTGACCAGCAAGTTGGTGGTACTTCAGCTACTGGTATTAACATTCCAAAGAAGTAAATATATATGACAGCTATACGCCAACGCTACGAGCGTTTGGAGTCTGAGCGTCAACCTTTTCTTGACCGCGCTAGGGATGCAGCAAAACTCACAATCCCTAGCCTACTTCCTCCAGATGGTCATTCAGCACATTCAAAGTTATACACCCCATATCAAGGAATTGGTGCGCGTGGTGTTAATAATTTATCTTCTAAAATGTTGCTGGCATTACTACCTCCTAACTCGCCATTCTTCCGCTTAACAGTGGACGATTTTAAGTTGCAAGAGTTAGCACAAGAGGAAGGTGCAAGAGCAGAAGTTGAAGAAGCTCTCTCCAAAATTGAACGAGCAGTAATGTCTGAGATTGAAGCATCTTCTACTCGCATTGCAGCATTTGAAGCTATTAAACATTTGTTAGTTGCTGGTAACGTACTACTCTTCCAACCTGATAAAGGTGGAATGAGAGTGTTCCATTTAGACAGATATGTCCTGAAGCGTGACCCAATGGGTAACCCTTTAGAAATAATCACTAAGGAAGATGTATCCCCTAGTGCTTTACCTGAAGAACTTAGATTATTACTAGAAGCTGCTGACACAGAAGACACTGCCGAAGATGAACCTGTATCTCTATTTACACATGTTGTTCGTAGAGACGGTAAATGGAATGTCTCGCAAGAAGTTTCAGGAATACCTGTTCCAGAAGCGACAGGAACTTTTCCCTTGGACAAGTCTCCATACATCCCCCTACGACTAAGCCGCATTGATGGTGAGTCCTACGGACGTGGATACGTGGAAGAATACCAAGGTGACTTAAACTCCCTTGAGTCTTTGACACAATCCATTGTTGAAGCTGCTGCGGCATCTGCAAAGATTATATTCTTAGTAAGACCTAATGGCACAACCCGTGCGCGTGTCCTTGCTGAAGCCCCTAATGGTGCTATACGTGAAGGTGATGCTAACGATGTAACTACGCTGCAAGTCCAGAAGTCTGGAGATATGCAGATAGCGTTCCAAACAGCACAAGAAATTAAAGAACGATTATCTTATGCGTTCTTAATGAATTCCTCAGTACAGCGAAATGCTGAACGTGTAACAGCCGAAGAGATTCGTTACATGGCCTCAGAACTAGAGGATGCCCTTGGCGGTATCTATTCTATCTTGAGCCAGGAATTTCAACTCCCCTTAGTTAACCGACTCTTATTACAAATGCAAAAGCAGAAGAAAGTTCCGCAATTGCCAAAGGGTGTGGTGTCTCCAACAATCGTCACTGGACTTGAGGCTTTAGGCCGTGGACATGACTTAAATAAATTATCTGCAATGCTCGACCACCTTCAGCCTCTAGGCCCAGAAGCGATTCAAAAGTACATGAACGTAGGTGATTACATCACTCGCGTAGGTACATCACTGGGTATGGACATGGGTGGCTTGATTAAATCTGAAGAACAGATGCAACAAGAAGAACAGCAAGCAATGGCTATGCAAACTGGACAACAGTTAGCACCTCAAGCCTTTGATGCTATGAAAGAGCAAATGACAGCACAACAAGGAAATGAGCAAACATAATGGTAGAATCTGTAACAATTGCCCAAGGCGAAGACAAAGATGACCAAGAGCATATTGATGCTATGGTAGCTAAAGCTGACGGTGATTCCCCCCAGACCCCAGACAACCAAGAGTCCGAAACGGATGAACGGCCTGAGTGGTTACCAGAGAAGTTTAAGACCCCAGAAGATATGGCTAAGTCTTATGCTGCCCTTGAAAAGAAAATGTCAGGTGGTAAAGATACTGAAGCTACGGCTGAAGAAACACCATCTGAAATACCTACTAAAGATGATGCTAAAGAGGTTGCCTCTAATGCAGGGCTAGACTTCGATGCTATGCAATTAGAGTATGGCAGCAATGGCTCTTTATCTGATGAAACCTATGAGGCCATCAATAAGTCAGGCATTCCCCGTGATGTTGTTGATTCATACATTGCTGGGCAAGAAGCATTAGCCACAAGTATACGAACTGAAATGTTCAGTACAGTAGGTGGTGAAGAAAACTATGGCTCTATGATGTCTTGGGCGACTAACAATCTTAGCAGTGCTGAAATTGATTCGTACAATAATGTCATGGGTTCAGCAGACCAAAACCAAATCCAATTAGCTGTTCGCGGCCTTAACGCTCAATACCAAGCAGACACTGGGAGTAACCCTTCGTTACTATCTGGCGACACCCCTGCAAATGCAGGAAGTAAATTTGAGAGCGTAGCACAGGTTACAGCAGCTATGCGCGACCCAAAATATAAGACTGACCCTGCATTCCGTAAGACAGTCGAAGCTAAGTTAGCGCGCTCTAGCGTTATCTAAGCACCCCTCTACAAGCTAAAAGCTAAACCACTGACAAATACATTGCCCTTGCGAGGGACAACACTGTGGAAGTCACGGAAAGGCTGAAGCCTCAAGAGAACAAAAACTTGAAACTTCAATCCCTCTCTAAGGACTATTAAAATGAGTAACGCAACTGTATCACGTCTAGGCCAAGTCAATGGCGCTGGCGCAACTGATGCATTATTTCTAAAGCTATTCGCTGGCGAAGTAATCACACAGTTTGAAGAAAAGAACGTAATGGCAGCAATGCATTCTGTTCGCACTATCAACAATGGCAAGTCAGCATCATTCCCAGTTATGGGTACTGCGACTGCTTCTTACCACTCTGTTGGTGAAGAAATCACAGGTGGTTCAATCAAAGCAGCAGAGAAGATTATTGCTGTTGACGATTTGCTAATTGCCCCTGCTTTCATTGCAAACATTGATGAAGCTAAGAACCACTATGACGTGCGTTCAACCTACACCAAAGAGTTAGGTAACGTATTGGCTAACACATACGACAAGAACATCTTGCGCGTAGTTGTACAAGCTGCCCGTAGTGCTGCAACTATTACCGGTACTAACGGTGGTACTGTAATCACTAAAGCAAACTTCACTACCTCTGCAAACATCGTAGCTGCTTTGTTCGATGCTGCTGAGTCTATGGACGGTGATGACATTCCAGAAGATGAACGCTATGCCGTTGTATCTCCTGCTATCTACTACAAGCTTGCACAAGACACCACTGTCTTGAACAAAGATTGGGGTGGTGCTGGTGCATACGCAGACGGTAAAGTATTGCGCGTAGCTGGTATTACCATCGTTAAGTCTAACCACTTACCTACTGGTAACCAAACCACTACTACTGGTGAGCAGAACACTTACCATGCTGACTTCACAAAGACAAAGGCTGTGGTATTCCACAAGTCTGCTGTCGCTACAGTTAAGCTAATGGACTTGGGCCTTGAGTCTGAGTACGACATTCGTCGCCAAGGCACTTTGTTCGTTGCTAAGTATGCAATGGGTCACGGTATCTTGCGTCCAGAAGCTGCTATTGAATTAGCATTGCCATAACACACTAGGGGAACTTCGGTTCCCCTTTTTTTCCTCTTTTAAGGATTCACTACTATGTCCCTAACACCTACAAGTGAGTTGGAAGCAGTCAATACCATGCTCAATACTATTGGTGAAGCACCTGTGAACACCTTGGTAAACATGACTTCAGTCGATGCCCTAGCTGCACTTTCTGTACTACACAGTGTTAACCGTGGAGTTCAAGTTGAAGGTTGGTTCTTTAACACTGAGTATGACTATCCTCTAGTTCCTGACCTAGATAACAACCTACCATTACCTACTAATTTAATGTCTGTGGATTCCTCTGAAGTGTCTAATAAACATGACTTAGTTCAACGTGGTTCACGGGCGTATGACCGTAAAAACCATACATACACATTCACTGATACTGTGAAATGTAACCTAATTCTTTTACTACCCTTTGAGGAAATCCCAGAGGCAGCACGTAACTACATCACCCTACGGGCATCCCGTATACTCCAAGACCGCTTGCTCGGCTCTGACTCATTACACGGAATGAACCGTGAAGACGAGTATCTAGCTTTAACTAGCCTCCGTCTTATTGAGTCCCAGAATGCTGACTACAATATCCTAACTGGTAACCAAGACGTTTACCGAATAATTTCGAGGTAACACATGGCACTTGTAAGTAGCAGTATTCCAAACCTCGCTAACGGGGTATCACAGCAAGCCCCTAGTGTTCGTTTGAATTCTCAAGCAGAAGAACAGGTCAATGCCTTTAGTTCTATTATCAGTGGTTTACGCAAGCGACCTCCTTCACAGCATTTAGCTACTTTGGTGTCCAATGCCCAAGCCAATGGTAATTTCTTTATACACACCATTAACCGTGACATAACTGAGCGTTACATTGTTATTGCAGATAACACGTCTTTAAAAGTGTTTGGCTTTGACGGGACTGAATATTCTGTAAGCACACCCTCTGGTTATTCTTACTTAGCTACAGGTAACCCCTTTACAGATTTTAAGTCTGTAACCATTGCTGATTTCACTTTCATATTAAATAAATCAATATCTACTTCCGTGATTGCAAGCACTTCAACGCCAGCCCATCCTGAAGCTATTGTGCATGTAAAGCAGGGTAACTACGCGCAAGACTATAAAGTATTCATAGACAACACACAGCGCGCTTCATATACCACCAGTGCTACAGACAAGGCTGACCTGAAGACCAACAACATTGCCACACAATTGACTAGCCAGTTAATTAGTAACTTAGGTTCTGTATATACCATCACACGGTATGGCTCTGCTATACGAATACAGAGAACAGATGGTAATGACTTTACGCTTCGTACTGAAGACTCCTTCGGTAACGCTGCATTAATTGGTTCCAAAGGTTCAGTACAACGATTCTCTGAATTACCAAGACGTGCATTTAATGGCGTTAAGATGAAGGTAATAGGTGATGAAACTTCTGAAGCTGATAACTACTATGTTGAATATGTAGCTGACGATACTGCTGAAGGTATATGGAAAGAGTCCATAGCAGAAGGAGCAGACTCCACAATAAATGCAGCTACCATGCCGTGGAAGCTTGTAAGAAATGCTAATGGCACATTCACGTTTTCTCCTAACGAATGGATTAGCCGTTCTGTAGGTGATGAAATATCTGCAAGTGACCCCTCTTTTATAGGTAAAAAGCTTAACGATATATTCTTTCATCGTAACCGACTAGGTGTGATAGCAGATGAAAATGTTATCTTTAGCCGTTCTGGTGAATACTTCTCTTTCTACCCTGAAACAGTAACAACTGTACTAGCAACTGACCCTATAGATGTAGCAGTGAGTCACACTAAAGTGTCCATACTTCGCCACGCTATACCATTTAACGAGACACTTCTTTTGTTCTCTGACCAGACTCAGTTTATGCTGAGTGCGGGTGACTCATTGACTCCTGAAACTGTGTCCATAAATCAGACTACTGAATATGAATCATCTTTACAGGCAGAGCCAGTTGGTGCTGGTGAGTATGTTTACTTCGCCACTAACAGGGAAGATTTCGCAGGTGTTCGTGAATTCTTCGTTCAAGCAGATACTGCAAGCAACATCGCTCTTGATGCGACCCTCAATGTTCCTCGTTATATAAAAGGTAAAGCTACCTCTTTGGTGACTAACACTAATGAAGATATGTTATTTGTATTGACTGATGGTGTACACACTGTACCAACAGCTTATGTATATAAATATCTAAGACGTGACGGTCAAGCATTGCAGATGTCTTGGTCTAAGTGGGAGTTCCCGTACTCAGACCGCATACTAAATTTGTCAGTAATTGAGTCAACAGCATTTTGGGTACTGCAACGGGGTTCAAGTATTGTTCTTGAAAAGATGCAATTGCAAGAGTCTCCTGAAATAACAGCAACAGGAAAAATGGTTTTCCTTGACGCTCTGGAATCAGGCTCTACACCAGCCGCTAACCAAATCACTACAACTATTGATGGTGAGAGTTTTGTAGGCTATCCATACACTATGTCTTACACATTCTCAACTCAGTATAAGAAAAGTGTAGGTGCTGGTGGTAGTCAGTTAACAGACACTTCAGGCAGATTACAGTTACGCAACTTCAAGTTACTTTACCAAAACACAGGTATGTTTAAAGTCACTACGCTTACTCAAGGTATCGAACACACTTACCACTTTAGCGGCCCACCATTAGGAATAATAAAAGTTGGTTCAGTAGCCCTGACTTCAGGTGACTTTGAGTTTCCTTTGTTATCCAAGAATGACAGGGTTTCTATTACAGTAAGCAATGACACACCTTACCCAAGCACCTTTCAATCTGCGGAATGGACAGGTTACTACACAACTAAATCAGGAAGAATTTAATGGTAGCTTTAGTACGATTAGCAACCGTTAATGATTGCAATTTGTTAGGCCCACGGTTACGTGATGCAGACAAGGAAGAGTTAAAGATTTCTTGTGGGTTGGGGCCAGTAACGGCCCTGACTAAATCACTTAATGATTCAGATGCAGCATATGTAGCTGTTGATGGAGAGGGAGTTCCTATACTTATGTTTGGTGTAGTCAAATTTACTATGCTGAGTTTTGGTGTAGGGAATGTAAACCAGGATTTTATAGGTGTGCCTTGGATGTTGGGTGGTAAAGGAATATATCAACACACTAGACAACTTAAATCTGAGTGTAAGGAATGGCTTGATGTAGTCCATAAAGACTACGACCTGTTATTTAATTATGTCCATGCAGAGAATCCAAAAGCTATACGCTGGCTTCAATGGATGGGCTTCACTATGGTACGCCTAGTACCCGAATATGGGGTGGGCAAAAAGCCATTCTATGAATTTATAAAGGTGAAATGAAATGTGCAACCCCATGATGCTGGCAACAGCAGGGAAAGTAGTTGGACATATGGAAAAGCAATCTGCTGCTGACGCTCAGAACAAAGCAGTTCGTGACAATCTCATGCAGCAATACACGCAAGAATCCATAGCAACGCTACAAGAACGTACTGCGGCCTCTGACAAACTCTTTCAAGACACTATAAAAGCTAGGGAAGCGCAAGCTGACTATGCAGCTTCTGTAGAAGGTATGGGAGGTTCAATTGTAGGAAGGATTATTCGGGATAAGCAAGCTGTAGAAGCCCGTAACAAGCTAAACATAAATACCAACTTTGATAATAAAATCCAACAACGTCAGTACGAGTTAGAGGGCTTGCGAGTCCAAGCTGACGGACGTGGAAAGAAAGGCCCAAGCCTATTGGCTACTGGGTTAGGAATTGCAAATGACCATTACACTATCGGTGATGGTAAATACAACTAAATATTAAGGAATAAAGAAAATGGCGACTAACTCTGGCATCGAGGTGACAGCACTACGCCCTGCGGCACAGTCGGGGGACTTCTACGTCCGTCCTGACCAAACACCTTCTGGCATAGAAGAGGGTCTTGCGAGACTTGCGAATACTAAAAGTAAACAACAGCAGATTGAAGATAAAGCAACTGCTGAAAACCTACACATTTCAGATTCCCTTAACAACGCTGATAGCATACATGACTTTAGTGCTTACACGCAGGAATCTCCCGGAGTTATAGCTCACCTAAAAGAACTTCGTGGAAAGTCATTTGCAAACAAATGGCGTACTGAAAGTGAAGATGCCTATAACAAATGGCGAATGGAATCAAATGAAACGGGAACGGACTTTCCTACATTCATGGCTGAACGTAAAACCCAGTTAGCTGACGTTTTACAGGGTGACCGCTTTATGACCTCTGGTGCTTTAGGTGTCATAAATGAAACTGAATATGGCATGAGGGCAAAGCATCGTTCATTCCTTGATACCCGTATGAGGACTGAAACAAAGTCTCAGATGGGACAAAGCATAGACTCTGACATGGCTAGTATTAATGCTGGCACTATGACCATTCAACAGGTGGCTGATAATACAGAGGATATGGTTCTTACAGCCCACGCCACTGGTGGAATGACTAAGGCTGAAGGTAACAAGATGGTGTTTGACCACGCCATTACAAAGTATGTCAGTACAGGTGATGACAACTATCTGTTATTAGCAAGGGTATCTAGGTTTGCTACTGGTGGAGGCAAGGTTATAAACACTAATGCTGAATCTGTTATTCAACAGGCGACAGACCAAGTGGTTGCTAGAAGAGAAGCTGTTCAACGTGGATTAGCTGTTGATGCTAAAAATGCCAAGGCTAAAGCAGTCCAAGATAGTTGGAATGATGCTAACGACTTTTTTTACCAGAACCCACATAAAGAACTTCCAACAGAAATGATATACGCTTTAACTAGCAATGGTATTTCTATGGTAACCATCACTGGTGTTCAGGATGCTTTTCAAGAGAATGCTGAAGTTGGTACTGAAAAGCTAAATCACCATACTAATTATTACAATGCTGTTTTAGCTGACATAAAGAATAGTGCATATAACCCAGAAGGTAACATGGTTACTAACGCTAAAATCTTTAAGATGGTGTCAGAAGATAAAATACATCCTGATGATGCAGCAAGTTTAATTAATTCTTTAGACCAATCAAACAAAGTTACGCCTATTTTAAAACAACCTATTGTCAAAGACTTCAAAGGTGACATTACTCGCGCACTTGAACAGTCCACGATGTATAAATCTAAAACCAATGCTGATGCAGTAGCGCAGTTAGGTAGAAGTTTTGATGCAGCAATGTCTAGGATAATCCAGCACCACTACAATACAACAGGTAATAAGCCAACAACTTCTGAGTTGTCTTCCTATAACCTGCAAGCTGAAGCAGAAATTAATCAAGAAAAAGAAATTGTAAAGGCTCAAGTGTTAGCCCATCAAGAGTTTGTTTCTGGTGTCGCAAAGGTCGCAGAAGAATCTAAAGAAAAGAATGACACTTTCTCTGCTAACGCTAGTTTAGACAACATCAATACGGTGTTTGAATCTAGTGATAAAGGTCGTGAATTAAAACGATTGATTGATGAAGACCCATTACAACTGGATGTTTATGAAGGTGAGCAGATGCAAGTCTGGAAAATTTTAGACCTTCAGCTAAAAGCATTAAATGATGGGTTTGGCAACATGGGTGGTACAGGTGCTTTCGCAACTTACTTTGAAAATAATAAAGAAATCTGGGAGAACAGGTAATGGCTGACACTGATACTCAAGGTCCTGGATTTACTGCGGCTGACCTTTCTCCAGCAGGGCATACTGCGGTTAAACCTGAAATTATAACTGGATTTAGTAGCGCATCTTTAGCCCCCAAGACGGAAGATGATTGGCTTCAAGACGAGTCGTTCATAGCAGATGCTAGAACCCTTGCCCCTAAGTTAAACATTCAGGGTTTAGGCGTTGATTTAGGTTCAGGTGCTGAAGAATACATGGAGTCACAGCAGGGTACTAACGCCATGTTTAAGCCTCCTGTAGGCATTGATGAACTACAGGCTGGTATGGCTGCGGCTAATGAAGCTTATGTTGCTCCAGAGTTCACAGACCAAGAGTATGCTGAAGGTGCTATGCAAGCCATAGGACAAATTCAGTGGAACCTTCCTGACCTTGGTTTTGTAGCTATGGGTATTGAAGAGTGGAGTGATGAAGAGCAAATGGCTTTGATTCGCACAATGGAACGATATGATGCAATGCCTCTTGAGTTACGCCACTTTGGTAGAGCAGCTAAAGGTATCGCCACTGACATTTCTACTTATGCTGGATTTGGTCTATTTGCACAAGCCGCCAAAGGTCTTGTTCTAAAGGGAGGTGCTACAGCACTACTTAAAAGTCTCATGTCCAAAAAAGCATTAGGTGCTGGCGTAGTCGCTGGTGCAGAGGGTGCTGTTTATGGAGGTGCTGATAATGTCGGTAGACAGGTTATTGATAACAAGGGTGATTTATCTAAGGTAGATACTGGAGAAGTAGGTCAAGCGTCAGCTATTGGATTAGGTACTGGTCTTACACTAGGTTTCAGTATTGCTAAACTCTTTTCTCCACCAAAGGTTCGCCAAGAACTAAGGTCAAATGAGTCTCCTGAACTAAGTACTACAGAAAGTCTTTTACCTGAAGGTGATGGGCCAGTTGATGTAGATGATATGGTTGGTGCAGACACACCTAGAATAGACGCACCTGAAGAAGTTCCTAACGCTGCTAAAGACGATGGTTCTCTTGAGGGTGAGTTACTTGATGACCCTAATTTTCGTGACTACGAAGCTCCTAACACAGATGTTTCTACTGTAGTAAGACCTCGTGATGGTGAAACAGATTCATTAAACAATGGCGAAAGCTATGGTCAAGCTAATGACGGTGAGAACTTTTCACACCTGTATGACGGTGAACCTACCTTCAATGTAGATAGACTAGAAACAGTTGATGATGTTAAGGGTTTTATAAACGCTTCGTCTGACCACTGGGAAAAAGTCCGTTTACGTGATGCTGACATGAATGGCCCTGATGGTGTCGAAACTTTGGAGTCAGCCCGTGCTAAAGCTGATGAAGAAGGAAGACTCACAATGGAGCAGACGGGCGGTGACCTGTCTGAAATTCTTGAACAGTATAAAGATGACCACGTTGAACTACAGAGAATAAGGCATAGAGCGCAAAAGATGCGTCAAATTAACCTTACTGTAGGTGAAAGGGTGTGGGAGTTAGCACAGAAGCACCAAGACACAGGTCAGGGTCTGTCATACGCTGAAGCTGCTGAGTTCGTAGAAATGGCAGGGTTGTTTGCTAACACTATGGAACTGACTAAGTTAGCTTCAAGGGAATTTTCCCGTGGTCTTGGTAACTACCGCATGATTATGAAAGGCGACCCAGATTTAGTAGCTGGTCTAATGAGTGGCAAAGCTAGTGGGGATGTAGACTCACTGGCTAAAACAATACTGTCTATGGCTAAAGCTGGTTCAGGTAAGGTAGGAATGGCTGACCTCAAGGCTATGAAGAAAGCTACAGACAAGCTTAATGACCCTACATTCTTGAGTGAGTTAATCAGATTCCGTTCTGCAATGATGCTATCTGGCCCTTCAACTATTGAAGCGGCTGCTTTATCTAACATGTCTAAACTTTGGACTGAACCATTTGTTGAATGGTGGGGTCATTTAGGACGTGGTGCTGAGAAAGCTAGAGGAAGAAAAAGAGCATGGGCGCAGTACGCTGGTAATAGGCGTTACTTCAGGTCTTCTTGGGGCCAAGCAATGAAAGCTTGGAAGAATGGTCAACACGTTACTGACCCCTTTGTCACTAAAGTTGAAGACCAAAGAGATACAGCATTGGCAAACATGAGTTTTGTTAGGCGTAACCTTTGGGAGCGTGGTGTACACCAAGCGCATTTAGCCTTGCTATTTTTAGATGAAGGTATAAAAGCTAACCGTTCTCGCGCTCTAATCTATTCAGACACTGTTATCGAATACATGGATAGCAAGCTTGCACCGTCTGAGCCGGGCACTGGTGTTGTTGTACGTGATAGTAACATTGAACCTAAAGGGGACGAGTTTGAGGCACTTCTTGCTAAGAACATGAACTCTAAGATTGATGTAAACGGAAAAGTAAGTGATACAGAAATCTTACGTGAGATACGTGAGACAACTTACACTGCTGATTTGGAAGGTAAACTAGGTAATTTAATAAATGACTTTGCCAACTTGGGTGGTGGATATGGAAGATTGATAGTCGTGCCTTTTATACGCGCACCTATTAACATTGTATCTGAATCTATGATGTACATGCCTTTTACTAAAGGCATTTCTGCTAAACAGAAGAACATACTAAAGGAAGGTTCCCCTGTTGCGAAAGCTAAACTAAAGGCGCGCAAGCAAATAGGCTTGTTAGCTATTAGTGGGATGATGTATGCAGCACATGAAGACTTAATGACCGGTAGTGGCCCCTCTGACTTTAAACAAAGAGAACTTTGGAAAGCGATGGGTTATGAACCTAACTCTATACGCGTTGGTGACCAGTGGGTTAGCTATTCAAAGCTAGGCCCAGTTGGATTGTTAATGGGTTTAAGTGCAGACCTTGTGTGGATGATGAAGAAAGACTTATCAAATACTAACTTAGAAGACCATATGTTGGAAATTCTTGGTGGACTTACTTATGCTGTTACTAACAACATACTTAATAAAGCTTACTTCTCTTCTTTGCAAAAGATTCTTGATGGTTTTAATGACCCAGACAAGTTTACCACTATCATTGAAAACTGGTTTGTAGCATTCACACCTAACGTATTATCTCAAATGAACTCAGATGAAAATGTACGTGAAGCTAGTTCATTCATGGAAAAGGTACATCGCAGACTTCCTGTGTTGTCTGAGAAGTTGGGAAAGCAATATGACTTATATGGTCGTGAAATCACTAAACCTAGTTATGATATTCCAGTATATGGATTCATGTTTCGGAACCGTAAGGTAGTAAGTGACCCTGTTGCAGAACAAGTTTACAAATTATCAAATGGTCTTGATAGAGCAATCATACAGAAAGTTGGGTATGAGTTAGGTAGTACAAACGTGGACTTTAGAGATGTCTATGACTTTGGAGAAACTGAATCAGTCTATGCTAAGTACAACCGAATGGTTGGTGAAATGCGTGACCCATATACAGGTAGAACCATGCATCAAGAGATAGCTGAGTTAATAAAAAGTATGGACTACAAAATGGCTCCACACTCTACTTTAGGTGACATTACTCCACCAAAAGTTAAGATGATTCAGACAATAGTCAACGGCTACCGCCTAATGGCTAGAGAAGCGTTAGAGAATAAATCTCCAGCATTCAGGCAAAATCGCCTGGATAGAGAATCTCGTATAGACGATATTTTTAAAATGTAACCTCACAAGCCCCTCAGTCGAGGGGTTTCTTTTACCCCCCCCCTTATTTAAAACATAGAGAATTAACATGGCCTTATCCTTTGTGACATACACGGGTGACGGTAGCAACAGAATATTTAACGTCACATTCCAATACTTGCTACAAGCAAACGTATACGTGAAAGTTAATAATGTTGCCGTTACTTACACATGGCTAGACTCCAGTAGAGTTCAGCTAACAACAGCACCTGATGTTGGTGCATTTGTAGAAGTGCGTAGAGTATCAAACAGAACTACACGCGCTGTAGATTTCCAAGATGGTGCAGTTCTAACTGAGGCAGCACTTGATGCTGACAGTAACCAGCTATTTGAAATGGCACAAGAAGCGTTTGACTCTTCAGACACTACAATCCAACTAGATTACAACAACACCTTTAATGCTGGTAACAAGCAAATTAAGAGTGTTGCTAACCCCACAGATGCACAAGATGCTGTGACTAAAGTGTGGGCAGAGACTGCTCAGTCCTCACAGCTTGCCCTTGCAGCCGCATCCGCAGCCGCAGCACTGGTATCACAGAACGCTGCATTGGTTAGTGAGGATGCCTCAGAAGCATCTAAGGTAATCTCTACAGCACAAGCTGTTATATCGACTACTAAAGCTGCTGAGTCATTAGCAAGTGAAGTAATATCCACAGCAAAGTCTGTAATCTCTACAGATAAAGCAGCTATTGCGACCACTAAAGCTTCTGAAGCTTTGGCTTCACAGGATGCTGCAAGCATCAGTGAGACTAATGCAGCCGCAAGCCTAGATGCATTTGACGATAGGTTCTTAGGTTCTTTTGCCACAGCACCCACTGTTGATAATGATAACGATGCTCTAACAACGGGCACTGTTTACTGGAACAGCACATCATCACGCATGTACGCTTGGACAGGTTCTGTGTGGGAGACACTAAAGCCCACTAACACTGAGCAAGCCCACATTAATACTGTTGCTGGAATCACTGCTGATGTTACGGCTGTAGCAAATGATGCAACAGACATTAGCGCAGTTGCAGCTAAAGCTACTGAGATTGGTTTGTTAGGCACAGCTTCTGCTGTTGCTGACATGGTGATTTTAGGTACTGCTGATGTAGTGGCTGATATGAATACGTTGGCTGCTGTTCAAGCTAATGTGACTACTGTCGCAGATATATCTAGTAACGTAACTACTGTTGCTGGTATCTCAGCTAACGTAACTACTGTTGCAGACAACACAGCTAACATCAACACCTTAGTTGGTGACATGGCTAGTGTTAACAGCTTTGCTGACAAATATCGAGTTCAGGCTGATGCTCCGACTACATCACTAGACTCTGGTGACTTATGGTGGAACACAGCTAACAACGAGTTACGTGCATACAGCACTGGCACTGGAACATGGGCAGCTACCGCACCGACAGCCGCTAACCAAGCAGCCATTGATGTTGTTGCTGGTGACATTGTATACATTGAGGACATGGGTCTAATCACTTCCGCAGTAACTTCAGGTACAGGCAGTAACATTACTACTGTAGGTGAAAGCATTACTGAAGTGAGGGCTGTGGCTGGTGATATAGCTAATGTAGTTATTGTGGCTGGTGATATAGCTAATGTTAATTCAGTTGCTGGTAATTCAAGCAACATCAACAGTGCTGTAGCTAACGCTTCTAACATTAATAATGCAGTATCGAATTCTGCCAACATAAACTTAGCTGCTGGTTCAATATCTAACGTGAACTTGGTAGGTGGTTCCATAACCAATGTAAACGCAGTCGCTGCTACTCTTGCAGACATTAATACGTTCTCTGAAGAATACAAAATCTCTGCAACTGCCCCTGCTGGGCCAAGTGCTGGTGACTTGTGGTATGACTCAACAGCGCACGTATTGAAATATTATTCTGGCTCTGTTTGGGAACTAATTTCTGCTGGCATTCAATCTCTTCTAGCTGACACAACGCCACAATTAGGTGGTGCTTTAGATGCACAGAACAACAACATGACAAACGTAGGAACCATATCAGGTTCTAACCTACAGCTAGACTTTGGAGGTCTATAAACATGAGTAAAAGATTACAACTACGAGGCGGTACTACTACTGAACACGCTTCTTTCACAGGTGCTGTGCGTGAAGTAACTGTGGACACAACCAAAGACACTCTTGTTGTCCACGATGGTTCCACTGTAGGTGGTAATGCACTATCCACTGCTACTGATGTTGCGGCTGCTATAGCTGCTATTGACCTAACTGCTGCTATTGCCACTGTCATTGATGCTGCCCCTGAGTCTCTCAACACTTTGAATGAACTAGCTGCTGCACTTGGTGACGATGCTAACTATGCGGCTACCACTACTGCTGCCATTGGCGTTGCACAGACTCAAGCTGACTTAGGAGTTACTAACGCAGCTACTGCACAGACCCAAGCTGACTTAGGAGTTACTAACGCAGCTACTGCTCAAGGAACTGCTAACGCAGCATTGCCAATGGCTGGTGGAGCCATGACAGGAGCCATAACGACTAACTCCACATTTGATGGTCGTGACGTAGCTGCTGATGGTGTGTTGGCTACTAATGCCATGCCTAAATCTGGTGGTACGTTTAGTGGTAATTATACTGTTAATAATTATGGTATCGGTGCAGTTGGTAAATACGCTTCTGATAAATACCAGAGTGTTTGGGCTATGGGTTCTAGCTATTTGCCCTCCTCAGATGGTAGTTCTCTTACAGGTGCTTATGGACTTACTTGGACACATACTAACGCAGGAGGACAGTCAAAGTCAGGGCTCGGCCACCAACTATTAATTGTGTCTGGTGGTTCTACAACTGCTGCTTTAGGCACTGGAGTATGGACTAGCGGAAACGTGACTGCTTACTCTGACAAACGTGTTAAGGAGAACATTGAAGTAATCCCTAATGCGCTTGAGAAGGTTCTACAACTAAGCGGTTATACCTTTGACAGAACAGATGTTGACATGCCTAGACAAACAGGTCTTATCGCACAGGAAGTTCTAAAGGTTTTACCAGAGGCTGTCTCTGGTTCTGAGGAAGAGCATTACTCTGTAGCTTATGGCAACGTGGTTGGCCTTCTTATTGAAGCAATCAAAGAGCAACAGACTCAGATTGAAACTCTAATGGACATGGTAGGGGAATGATATGGCTTTACAAAGTTCAGGAGCAATAAGCTTCTCACAGATAGCGGCAGAGTTTGGGGGCGTTGGCTCCCATTCTTTGTCGGAGTATTACCCCTTGGCTGGTTTAGGAGTAACAGGACTTTCATCAAGCGGAACATTTAGCTTTTCCCAGTTCCACGGCAAGAGCAAGGTAGTCACCATAAGCGTGTGGGTATCTAGTGGCTATAACTCAAGCACCACTAATTGGCAGTATAGGAATAGAGGCACAAACAATAATTGGAGTCAGAACTATGCTACCCGTAATAACCAGTGGAGATACAATGTTTATTTTGATGGTTTCAATGTCATAACTTTTACAGGTGGTCGTACAAACTGGGGAATTTATGACTACTCTCCCTATGGTTCTGGAGGCATTAAAAGGTCTTGGGTAACTACTGCTTGGGTGGACACTTCTGCATATCAAAACCAGAACGTAAACCGACAGATAACAACTTAATTTTAAAAAGGAAAAGTAATGCGCTCATTAATATATGAAGCTAATAAATGTGAAATTAGAAAACCAGAAAGGGTATTAGAGTCTAATACAAAGCCTGAGTTTTCATTTGAGTATGATGCCTTGGCTTATGATTTCTCCATAGGTTTAGGAAAACTTATACTTAATAACGAGGTTATTGAACTAACTGAAGCACAACAATCTGAAATCAGTGCTTATATAGACACAGTTGAAGCAGACGAACAGGCTCAATTAAATTTAGACTCTGCGGCATATCTTTCAAATACAGATTGGTACGTTACACGCAAAGCAGAACAGGGTGCTGCAATACCTATGGATGTTTTGACACGTAGACAAGCCGCAAGAGAAGCCATTATACGTGAATAATTTTATCAAGGTCTATCCAAACGCATTCAAGGATGAATGGTGCGAAAGATTGGTAAATGATTGGGATAACTTTCCTAAACCTCCTGAAGACGGGAACATCAGATATGAGATGAACGTAACTCAAATCAGGAACGATTCTATAATTTGCTTAGATGAATCTTTTGAAACAGATACCCATGAATCCACAGCACTTAAAATGGACTACTACAAGGAAACAGTAGCCACAGTTCTTGAACACGCATCGCTGTACAACACTAATGAGATAGGTATGGTTTTACCAGTATTAGATATGGTTGGAGCGCAATTGCAAAAGACAGAATCAGAAGCTAGTGGTGGGTTTTATTCTTTTCACTCTGAACGTACAGGAAACAGGAATACTTCAACAGAACCTGACCCTATGAGGCGTATGTTAGTTTACATGTTATATCTAAATGATATTCCAGAGGGTGAAGGTGAGACTGAGTTCTTATATCAAAAGCTAAGACTACAGCCAAAGAAAGGGGATTTAGTAATATGGCCTGCAATGTTTACACATACCCACAGAGGCAATCCTGTCTACACTACTGATAAGTACATCTTAACTGGGTGGCTTAGTTGGCCTAAAGAAACTTTAATCCGCTAATAAGGAGTCCATTACATGAGCAGTATTGAACTCATTGAAGACTTATTTTCAGACACTGTTAATGAAGAATGGGCAAATTATATACTTGGATTAGAGCGTGTAATGCAACGTGGTAGTGGTGGTCAATGGTGGGACGAAAGTACATATACGACACATGATACCAATGCTATTGCATCTGGCCCCTTTGATGATTTACTTAAAGCAGCGACAGAACACGTAAATGGTTTGTCACCTGAAAAACTAAAGGTCATTCACTCATGGGCAAACATAGCTAGGAAGAAGGATAGGCAAGACTACCACTGTCACCCTGATAGTATTTTTAGTGTCGTTTACTATGTTAAAGCACCAATAGGGTCTAGCAACATAGTATTTCAAGAGTCAAATATGAATGTATTGGAGTATGAAGCCAAAGAAGGTAGGTTGCTTATCTTTAGTTCGTCACTCCGTCATCGTGTTCCAGAAGGAACAAGCACTGACCCAAGAATATCAATAGCTATGAATTTTAATTAAGGAGAAGTAGATGTGGTCTAGTCCTGTTGGACTGCCCATAGTTCACCAAAGCACTTCCTTGCTGCCAGAGGGGAAGGCTTTAATTGTCGAACCTGTGGTGGCAGAGAAGACCATCGAATATCTAGTAGTACAACCCTCAACCAAACCTTACGAAACCCAAGAATATAGCAGGAGGTATTGGCGATGCTAATGGAAATTGCAGCGGCAAATGCTATCTGGAAGACGCTATCGACTGCTTTGAAGAATGGACAGCAGCTATACCAATTAGGTACTCAACTGAATGACTACCTATCAGCTACACAGAAAGTAAAAGAGAAAGCTGGAGATGCTAGCAGCCGTGGCTCAGCATTAGAATGCTTCCAATATGCCGAGCAGCAACGAATTCAGCGTGAACATCTAGAGCATCACCTAAAAAAATCCAGACTCAATGGGTGGAGTGACTTCGTAAAATTTGAAGCCGAATGGCACAGACAACGGAGAGCAGAAGAGCAAGAAAAAATCAATGAGCGTATCAGAAGAAACGCAAAGTTACAGAAAGACCTAGAACTAGCTACTAACGTAGGAATCTGCATGATTCTAGCAATGGGTCTTTTATTCGGAATAGCTATCTACATTAAAGGGTAACAACCATGTCCACCATGTCTGACTATGACGCAGGGCGTTTCGTGACTCTAGTAGAGAACCTCGGAAACCAAGTTGAGTCACTCACAGAAACAACTTCACAACTATCAAACCGCATCAACGACTTAGAAAAACAGTTAGTCAAAGGCAAGGGATTCCTTGCTGGAGCTATGCTTCTGTCTATAGGTCTAGGTGGTGTTGGTACTTCAGTTCTATCCAAATGGATGGGAACTTAACTAACAAGGAATCACTATGTCTATCAATCCTCTCGCAGGGATTGCTGGAAGTGTGATGGATGGCCTTGATGATTTGTTTACGTCAGACGAAGAGAGGGCTAATGCTCGACTCAAGCTGACTGAAGCACTCCAGAAACCCCACACACTGCAAGCGATGGCTAACATCGAAGGTGCTAAACACGCCTCAGTGTTCGTGGCTGGCTGGCGTCCTGCAATAGGCTGGGTATGTGCAATTGGTTTGTTTTACCAGTTCCTTATCTTACCTTTTGCTGGCCTCATCAACGCTTACTTCGCACTACCTGCAGAACTTCCTGCTATCGCATCCGCAGAACTTACAACATTAGTAA